>Ga0210400_10001253_pt1 | contig 25477 bp, 22 predicted proteins | sample IncBWH26MmetaG_FD_155456 | JGI IMG/M metagenome (GOLD analysis project Ga0210400, IMG submission 155456) | Forest soil microbial communities from Barre Woods Harvard Forest LTER site, Petersham, Massachusetts, United States - Inc-BW-H-26-M | ecosystem: Environmental > Terrestrial > Soil >...
TCCGCTGTGCGTCACGTCGTCGACATGTGACCTGTCCCCGGTGGGGCGCAAAAACATCGAGAACCTGAAGCGCCTTGGTGTCGATCACATGGAGTTTTCGCCGAATACCCGTGTTCGGGCGCGCCTGAATCGAATTGCCCTGACGGAGGTTGGAGATATTGCATGGCCCGAGCACGTTGGTATCTTCACGATCCCTGTGCGAGCCGCGATACAGTTCAATGTTCCCCTGATCGTGTGGGGCGAAAACTCCCAGAACGAGTATGGTGGGCCGGCGGCTGCCGCGGACAATAACGTTCTGACTCGTCGGTGGTTGGAGGAATTCGGTGGGCTGCTCGGCATGCGCGTGTCGGACTTGACTGAAACGTATGGCATTCCGCAGCGCCAGTTGCTGCCGTACCAATACCCGAGCGATGAGGAGCTGCAGCGCGTCGGAGTTACAGGTCTGTTCCTCGGTCACTACCTCCCGTGGGACGGACTGTCGAATGTGCTTATTTCACAAGCGCATGGTTTCACTAGTTTCGACACCGCGGTCGAGGGCAGCATGGTGAACTATGAAAATCTCGACAATCACCAGCATGGAATACACGACTACTTCAAATTTCTGAAATTTGGATTTTCCCGGGCCACCGACATTGCGTGTTTGCATGTGCGCCGTGGACGCATCACGCGGCAGGACGCACTCGAGATCATAAAATTACGCGACGGCAAGTTTCCATGGAGCTATCTGGGCAAGCCGCTGCAGGAGATACTTGACCCCTTGGATATGTCGGTCGAGGAGTTTGTAAAAATCTGCGACAGGTTCACCAATCGGAAGATATTTGTGCGCGACGCAGCCGGCGCTTTGGTGAAGGACCGCTACGGCAATCTGCAGAAGCTGAACTTCGACAACCCGTGAAGGTCGCCATCGTCAACTATGGCATGGGAAATCTCGCCTCCGTCCGTCGGGCATTCGAGGATATTGGCGCGCACTCCTATATCGCGGATCATCCTGCAGCGGTCTATGACGCAAATCGCGTCGTGTTGCCGGGAGTCGGTGCCTTTTCTCAGGGCATGCAGTCGTTGGCAGCCGGCGGCTGGGTGGAGGCTCTCCACGACGTGGTTACGCGTCAGCACAAGCCGCTGCTCGGGATCTGCCTTGGAATGCAGATGCTTGCTTCGGACGGTGATGAGGGCGGCGTTGCGCACGGGCTCGGCTTCGTTCCGGGCCGGATCCAACGATTGGATTCGCTCGGCTGCGGTCTGCGGTTGCCGCATGCCGGCTGGAACGAGGTTGATTACCGAGCGGACGATGATTTTTTTGAACAGATCCCCGACGGCTCGGATTTCTACTTCGTCCACAGCTACGCGCTGGTCCCCGAGCAACAGGCACATGTACTCGCCACGACGCGTTATGATTGCGAGGTGGCATCGGTGGTGAGGAATCGGAACATATTCGGGTGCCAATTTCACCCTGAGAAGAGCTCGAAAGCAGGACGCCAGCTTCTCAAGAATTTCATGAGTTACGTGCCTTGTTGAAGGTGCGGATCATTCCGACTTTGCTTTGGAAGAATTTCGGTCTTGTGAAGGGAGTCGAATTTGATAGCTGGCGGCGGGTGGGGCCGGTCTTGCCGGCGATCAAGGTCTACAACTCGCGCGACGTGGATGAATTGATTCTAGTGGATATTCTCGCGTCGCAAGAGGGCAAGGTTCCCGATCATGAGTCGATTAGCGACTTCTCCGAGGAGTGTTCGGTCCCGTTGAGCGTTGGCGGAGGAGTCGCGAGCCTCGAGCATATCTTGCAGCTGCTGCATGCCGGAGCGGACAAAGTGACGATCAATTCCGCCGCATATTCGAATCCCGATCTAATCGGCGCGGCCGCTGGCCGGTTTGGTTCGCAATGCGTGGTGGTGAGTATCGATGCCCGACGCACGGTGGATCGTCGGTTTCGATGCTTCAGTCATTCCGCAACCGTCGATACGGGACGGGAGCCGGTAGAATGGGCCCGGGAATTGGCGGACCGGGGCGCGGGCGAAATTCTTTTGACCTCCATCGATCGCGACGGCACGATGCGTGGGTACGACCTCGAACTTGTTGAGAGGGTGGTGGGGGCGGTGGATCTGCCGGTGATTGCATCCGGCGGGGCGGGCAGTTACCAACACATGATCGACGTCGTGCAGCAGTCGGGCGCTTCCGCTGTGGCCTGTGCCAGCATATTCCATTTCACGGAGCAAACTCCCGCCGGCGCCAAGGCCGCAATGCGCGCGGCGGGTATTGCGGTGCGAAGGAACTTCGTGCCCGTTGCCTCAGTATGAACATTGCATTTCGCGTCGATGCTTCGACTCCGATCGGTACCGGGCATATTATGCGGTGCTTGACGTTGGCGGACGCCTTGAGTGCGCGCAAAGTTGTGGTTCGTTTTCTCAGTCGACACATGCCACGGCACATTCGCGACATTCTGCTCAATCGCGGCCACGAATTTGTCGATCTTGGCTCCGCCGCAGCGGGTTCCCCCGACGAACTGCCGCATTCCCAATGGCTAGGTACGTCGCAGGCCGCGGATGCCGCAGCAACGGCTCATGCCCTATCGGATCGGATATGGGATTGGATGATCGTCGACAGTTATGCACTCGATTTTCGTTGGGAGTCGGCGCTGCGCCAAGTTGTGCGCAGGATCGCCAGCATCGACGATATTGCCAACCGAAGGCACGACTGCGACCTCCTGCTGGATCAGAACCTACATGCAGATATGCACGGTAGATACGAGCACAAAGTACCGCCTCACTGTCAAATGCTCTTGGGGCCTCGCTTCGCTCTTCTGCGCCGAGAATTCCAGCAATTGCGCGAGCGGGTGAAGCCACGCGCGGGGCCGGTCAAACGCATATTGATCTTCTTTGGCGGCATGGATGCCGACAACTACACGGGCATGGCACTCGAGGCGCTGACTGATTTGGGCATTCCGGAAATTGAGATCGATGTCGTCATCGGCGAGACTCATCCTGCGCGCAGCCGGCTCGCTGCCGAATGTATCAGGCTTGGATTTGTACTTCACGTGCAGACCGACCGCATGGCCGAATTGATGGCGGCGGCGGACCTGGCAATCGGTGCGGGTGGAACGGCGACATGGGAGCGCTGTTGCATGGGACTGCCGGCGCTCGTCATCTGCATTGCGGACAACCAAAGCGGGCAGATTGCGGACGCGGCAGGTGCAGTCATGGTCTATGCACCCGACGCGCAGGAGGGGCCGGCGGCCATGATGGCACGACATGTGCGGGCATTGATCGACAACAGTTCTCTCAGGGCCGCCATTTCGCGAAACGGTATGGAGGCGGTGGATGGTTGTGGTGCTGCCAGGGTCGTCGACAGCATGGGGTCCAGCGGCATACAGATTCGCCGGGCCACGACCCGGGACTCGCACCATGTCTTCGAATGGCGCAATGACCCGGCCGTTCGTCTTGCATCGCGTTCCGACGCCGCGATCGACTGGACGGGTCATGAGGAATGGTTTGCTGCCGCGCTCCGCTCTCCTGATAGACTGCTGCTCATCGGCGAGCGCGATGGATCCGCGGTCGGTGTAGTCCGTTTCGACTTGAGCAACGACGAAGCGGAAATATCCATTTACCTCGTTCCGGGCGATCACCCGCGGGGGCAGGGGCGGCAATTGCTGCTAGCCGCCGAGGCCTGGCTTGCCGACAATCGGCCACGTGTGGCACAAATTCGTGCCCATGTACTTGGCGAAAATTTGCGGTCCCAGCGCCTATTTGCGGGCGCGAACTACCGAGTTGAGTCCGCCTGCTATTTGAAGAGGCTTCATTGATGGCCAGCGAGATGCAAATTGCCGGGCGAGAGATCGGTAAAAACCAACCTCCGTTCGTCATCGCAGAAATGTCGGGAAACCATAACCAGTCCTTGGAGCGGGCACTCGAGATCGTCGAGGTTGCCGCCGGGACTGGTGCGCACGCACTGAAGATTCAAACCTACACTCCCGACACGATGACGTTGAATCTCGACCAGAGAGAGTTTCATATCGGCGACCCGAGCAGTCCATGGGCTGGTACCTCGCTATACAAACTATACGGCGAGGCCTACACACCCTGGGAATGGCACCAAGCCATCTTCGATCGGGCCCGCGAGCTCGGGCTGATTGCATTCAGCACGCCATTCGATTTCTCCGCGGTCGACTTTCTCGAGAACCTGGACGTGCCGTGCTACAAGATCGCTTCGTTCGAGAATACCGACCTGCCACTGATTCGACGGGTCGCTGCGACGGGCAAGCCGATGATCATATCCACCGGCATGGCGACGGTTGCCGAGCTCGATGAGACCGTGCGGGCGGCGCGTGATGCGGGTTGCACCGCACTCGCTTTACTCAAGTGCACGAGCACCTATCCTGCTGCTGCGTCCAATACGAACATCAGAACCATCCCGCACCTTCGCGACTTGTTCGACTGCGAGGTCGGATTGTCCGATCACACCATGGGCGTCGGAGTTTCGGTTGCAAGCATCGCGTTGGGGGCCTCCATCATTGAGAAGCACTTCACGCTCCGGCGAGCCGATGGAGGCGTGGATAGCACGTTTTCAATGGAGCCGGCGGAAATGGAGCAGCTGGTTGCGGAGTCCGAGCGCGCCTGGCAGGCGCTCGGGCAGGTGACGTACGGGCCGACCGACTCGGAGAAGAAATCCCTGCAATTTAGACGGTCGCTATATGTCACTGAAGACATGGATGCGGGAGATGCGCTGACCGAGGTCAATTTGCGCGCGATCAGACCGGGCCTTGGATTGGCTCCAAAGTATCTGTCGCAACTGCTCGGCAAGCGGGTTAACCGGCGGATTCCCAAGGGCACCGCGTTCATTTGGGACATGATCGGCTAGTTTTTGTCCGGTGCCCCTTTACACGCTTCAATAGCCGATAGGGTGGCAAGCGATGTTAGGACAATTCATTTTCTCGACGTGCAATCGCGCTGGTCTGAGCATGACTGCGTTGCTGCGCAACACGGCTCGCAATGAAGATGCCGGCGCGGCAGAGTCGGAGATGTGGGTTGGTCTGAACGTTTTTCACGAGGGGGTGCTCCAATACGAATGCGCGGAATTCGCGACTGTTGAGGCGGATGGATACGCCGAAGTTTCTGCACGGACCTGCCCGATTCTCAGCGACGAGACCAAGGAGTTCCTGTTGCTGGCGCGCTGCAGCCGCGGGCCGGGTGACGGGTATTTCCCGCAGGAGCATCAGGTGATTTACGAAAGCCGGGGCGATGGCCGCACCACGTCCCTGCTTTACGATCAGATGCCCGTTCCGGGCGGGACACCCAAGACCAACTCAATTCTGCTGCTCGCACCCAAGGTATGGCTGAGCACCGACGTCGATACGTTCATTACCTTGGCGAATGTCGGGAGTTATGCACTCGGCCGCTCGTCCGGCAGCCGGTGGCAAATTGATTTTTTGGGGCAAACCGGGGCGAAGATTCACGGCGTTGTCGCTAATCTGGTTCAAAACGCCAGTCACGTTGTCGACGTAAAGGAAGCGTTGGCCGGCCGACTCGATCTGACCGACGAACTGACTATGCTGACAGTCGTGGCGCGCGGTGAAACCGCCGCGTGTGCCATACTCACATTTCTGCGGAATCGCAAGAGCCGCGCTTTGGCTCTCGAACATTCCCTGTCACCCCACTACTACATGAACGGCGATTTTGTCCGAGTCAGGAAGGAAGCCTTCCTATTCCGTGACGGCGCGCGAGGTGGCGGCCAATGAAAACGTTCTGGGTCAACGCGAAAACCGTGCTCCGGCCGCTCAAACGCTCGATGGAACAGCATTTGCCCGGCAGACTCAAGGTCGCCGCCCCAGTCGTGCAGGCTTTCTTGGGAGGTGAATACGCGACCCGCTACACGCTGGTCAACTTCCCCTCATTATATTCGCCGCAGACGGCGCACGCCTGTGTTTATGACGTTTCGCTGCACGCCGCCGATGGTCGACGAGTCGCCAGTCGAACTGTGCGTATTGAGCCGTTCGGCTCAATGGAAGTGAAACCCGAAGATCTGTTCGGCGCGAACCTGCCCGACCTAGGCATGTTTACCGCCCGCATTCGCTCTGCGAGCCGGTTCACCTTTGCCTACAAACATCTCGGCGTCGTGACCTCCCACTTTTATGCGCTTTACATCGATCAAAAAGGGTCGTCTCTTGCCCTCGTGCATCCGCAGACGCTGATCAATGCGGATCGCGGCGAAAACATGCGCTGGCAATCGGGTTATCTTCTCGATGCACGAAGCATTCGCAAATTGGTGGCGATTCAAATAAATCCGACGAGCCGGGCGGTCGACGCAGGTCTCCACCTGTTCCGCCCCGGCGCGCGTGCGGAGTCTGTATGCGCGATGGACGGCCTGATTCCGGCGATGGGAGCCAGAAAGGTCGTATGGGACCTGCCCGCATGCGGAATCACGGAGGGACTTTTTTCCATAGCGGCCCGCGGCCTTCCAACGAATAACGCGAAGCCGATTCTGCTGACATATTTCGCTGATGGCTCGTTCACAGGGATGCATGCGTGAGGTACTTCAAGTGTCCGTAAGTCCGTATCAAGGGGTGGTATTGCCGACCACCCGCAGTCGACTGTTGTTTGCTCTCGCATGGCAGTGGGGGTTGATACGCTTCAACTGGTTCGTGAGAATCGGCAGAAATCCGCTGAAGTCCTACTCGGATATCAATGAGGGGACAGCGGGGGTGAAATATTCTAAAAACTACTTCAGACGCTATTCGCCCGACGCGCGTATTTTCTGGAACTTGTTCCTTTTGGCTTCGATTCCCGACGTGCAAAAGGATTCTCTCCTGGTAATCGGGCCTCGTTATGAGACCGAATTGCTGGTGGCTCGTAGCCTGGGATTCCGTAGCCAAGGCATTCGCGGGCTCGACACTCATTCTTACAGTCCGCTCATCGATGTCGGCGACATGCATGCAATGGCGTACGAATCCGGTTCATTTCGTAACATCATATGCGGATGGACGCTGTCGTATTCCGTACGGCCGGAGATTGCCGCGGCGGAGATGAATCGCGTGCTTGCCCCAGGCGGCTATCTCATTGTGAGCGTCCAAAAGGTCGCCCAAGACTTTGAGGAAACCATAGAGGGAGTTTTGAGGCCCTCGGCGCGAATACAAACGCTCGCCAGCCTCGACGCGCTTTTCCCTCATCTCGATAGGGTCGCCGGCTTCGAGCCCAAAAAAGTGGGGCAATCCAGCCACACTCTCGTCGCCTATCGTAAATCGGCCGAAGCCGAACTCAATTGACCAGCGATTGGGCGTATCTTCTGCCAACCCGGCCGTCAGTGAAGCGCATAGTCTTGAGGCAACTGTGAGCGTCCTGGTGTGGGGATTTTGCGGCTCGGGCGGCGGTGAAATTGTGAAGGAACTGCACCGGCGAGGCGTCGCGATCAAGGAGTGGATCAGCGACCAGGAGGGTTCGACCGATATATGGCGGTTTCTGCTCGGCAATATACCTACGGTCGAAAGGGATATCGATTCGCTGACTTGCTACGCGGGTTTCCATCGAAGTCATTTTGAGAGCTACCACGTGATGATCGCGAGGCGAGGGTTGCATTTTGCCGATCTGCACGAGGTCACGAACGAGTTCTCGCTGACCTACCACTACCTTTCACAGCTTCTGAAATCAAAATCGGTGGACGTCGTGATTTTTGCAAATATGCCGCATGAGGGTCCGGACTACGTTCTATACCGCCTTGCAAAAATGCTCGGCACGAAGACGTTGATTTGCTATCAGTCACTGTTTTCCGACAAGTTCTATCTCATGACCTCGATCGAGGACTTCGGCCGGTTCGCCACCACACCGGCCGTATCCGATGCTGCGATGATTCCATTGGAACCCGGCTACTACCAGCAATCCGTCAATATGGATGGGCTCATCGAGCCGGATATTCCGGAACAGACCGCACTACTGGGTCGGGCATTCCGATCCTCTCGTGCCATGCTCGAGCGTCCGATGCGGGCGATCAGAACCCCATGGAGTTCGACGAAGGCCGCGATAAATCGTGCGTTAGTCCGGACCAGTGCGCCGAATCTCCAAAGAGTATACGTTCGGCAGATGAGGCAGCATGCGTTGGATATGGCCGATGTGGATTCGCTGGTCGCGACGCAGGCCAAGATCGCGTATTTTCCGCTGCATTTGCAACCTGAATTGACGACCAGCGCATTCGGTGGAGTATTCCAAGACCAACTGTATGCCATCGAATTGCTCAATTCCATGCTGGGCGACGGGTGGCTGATTCTCGTCAAGGAAAATCCGAAGCAAACCTATTTCCAGCGGCGCGCGATGTTCTTCAAACGGCTCAAAAGCCTGGAAAATGTGCGGCTGGTACCGAGCCGCTACTCCACTTACAAGCTCATGCGGCGGGCGCGATTCGTAGCGACCATCTCGGGAACGGCATGCTGGGAGGCTATCAAAGGGGGCAAGAGGTGTCTGATATTCGGCAAAGCGTGGTTTTCCGAATTGCCCGGCGTCGAATCCTACCGCGAAGGATTCGATTTTCCGGCATTCATCGAATCGATGGAGCACGAGCTTCCTTTCGAACACCTGCATGACGAGTTTCGGAGACTCATGAGCAGGGCCGGCGCTGGCGTCGTGGACAAGGATTATGCCTGCCTGGTTCCAAATTTCGATGCCGAGGTCAATGCCCACAAGGTCGCGGACAGCATTGTCGAGGCGCTGCGAAGTCCGAGCACCGTTTGGAGCTGCAGCGCGAGTTGAATGGCTGGCCACACAGTGATCTCTTTCTTCAGGAGAATGCCGAGGAGGGCCTCGAAATCGCACACGCTGTTGCTGCCCGATTCCCGCGAGGACGCTCTGCGTCGCCATTTCACCGCCGGACGGTCCCCGCGAGAGCCCAGGGACTCGACCGTCATTCTGTTGCAGAGCGTGGAGGATCCATATTATTTCGGACTTTTCGGACTGATCGTCCGGTCATTACGCAGCCGCCGTGCAATACGCGCGGAGCAATTCGTAATGAATAGTCCGCGCGTCGGAGAATCGCGGTCAATTGGTTGGTACCTCCGGGCGCGCTTCATCAATTGGCTGTCGCTGACCAAGTGGTCTCGTCTCTATTGCGCGTATTGCGACGGAGTTGGGTACCGGGGCGCAGATCTGCGCCATCCGATGGGCGATGCGACCGACTTGTGGCGCGCGTTCGTCGCCTGGCGCGGCCTCACGTCGAGACAGATGCTGATCGAAATGTCGATCGATGGCGTACCGGTCGGCGATCTGATCAACGATTCCTATCTCAGGTTCAAGCCGGCGCCGACGGTGGACTTGGAGGACATCTATTTATGGCTCACTATTTGGAATGCCCGCCGGCAAATTCGCCGCGCCCAGAGCTACTTCCGCCGCTCCCTTCCGGTCTGGTATTTGACGTCCTACAGCACCTACATCCAGCACGGCATCGCAGTGCGAGTCGCCTTGCAACGCGGGGTACGCGTGCACTCATTCAGCAACTATCAAGAATTTGCCAAGCTACTCTCGCTCGACGATTGGGTGCATACAAAGAATCCGGATGATTATGCCAATGAATTCGCGAGGCTCACCGATCCAGAGGACAGATTGGCGGAAGCGGAAGCGGCATTGACGGCACGAATCGCCGGTGCGCTCGACACTACTTCGGGGTACATGAGAGAGTCGGCATACACCGAGTCCACCGAGCCGGTACCCGATGTCCGAGGCGCGGTGCTGGTCTTCCTGCACGATTTCTTCGACAGTCCGCATGTGTATCGCGACCTGGTGTTTGCGGATTTTTGGGAATGGATCTGCTTCACGATCGAGACACTGCGCGACGCGAACATTCGATTTGCGTTAAAGCCGCATCCGAACCAGATTAGCCTCAATGGTCCGATCTTCGAAAGGCTGCGGCTGCATTATCCCGGGCTCTTGATCATATCGCCAAAAATCACCAATACGCAGCTGGTGGATGCGGGGATGGCATGTGCGGTTACGGTGTATGGAACTGTGGCTCACGAGATGGCATTTCTCGGCGTGCCGAGCATCGCATGCGGGCATCATCCACACATCAGCTTCGACTTTTGCCGAACCGCGCGAAGTCGGGATGAATATGCCGATCTGTTGCGGGGATTTGCTTCTTTTGATTTCGATAAAGGCGAGATGCGCCGGCAAAGTCTGATGTTTTTCTACATGCACAACTTGAATCTCGATTCGGAAAGGCGAAATCTCCGGGATGCCGTCGCCGACTACCGCAAAGCTTCGGCGGATCACGCTACCAGCGGCGAGCGTCTTGTGCGGCTGCTCCATGCCATCGAGGCGCTGCCCGCGTTTCAGTCTTATGTTTCAGAGCTGGCCGAAATTGGAGCGCGTCAATGACTGACGTCGCACCGATAGCGTTGTTCGTCTACAACCGCCCGTGGCACACTCGTCAGACCGTCGAGGCCCTGCTGAACAACGAGCTCGCCCCGGATAGCGACTTGATCGTCTTTTCCGATGCTGCTCGTGACTCCGCTGCGGAAGCGGCGGTGCGCGAGGTGCGCAATTTCATCGAATCTGTGGCTGGCTTCAGGTCGCTTAGAATCATCGCGCGAGCCTCGAATCTGGGATTGGCCGGCTCGATCATCGAGGGTGTAACCAGCGTTTGCAACGAGTACGGACGGATTGTCGTGGTCGAGGACGACCTTGTTACGGCACCGAGTTTTCTGAGCTTCATGAACCAATCCCTGCGATTGTATGAAAGCGACGCGGTCGTGGGCAGTATTCATGGCTACTGGTATCCGATTGACCGACAACTTCCGGAAACGTTTTTCCTGCGCGGGGCGTCGTGCTGGGGGTGGGCGACCTGGTCACGGGCATGGCGGCTGTTCGAGTCGGACGGGAGCAAGCTTCTCGCAGAGCTTCGCCGGCGAAATCTCGCTGATTTGTTCGATCTCGACGGGTCCATCCCTTACACACGAATGCTGACAAATCAGATCGTAGGAAAGGTCGATTCGTGGGCGATTCGCTGGCATGCAGCGATGTTTCTCGCGGGTCGACTCCAGCTGTCGCCTAGGAAAAGTCTGGTTCGAAACATCGGATTCGACGGCACCGGCACGCATAGTGTGGAGTCGCAGGCGTACAGTGTCGAACCGTCGGCCATCCCGATCGCGGTAGCCCGAATTCCGCTTCAGGAATCCTCCGAAGCGCGAGCGGCCCTCATTCACTATTATCGAAGTATGCGCCGCAGCGTTGCTACGCGCGCGCTTGGGCGATTGCGCCGCATGGTGGGAATCAAGTGACGAGCCGCACGTTTTGCACTCTATTCGACAAGAATTATCTCTACCAGGGAGTGGCGCTCCATCGGTCCTTGATGCGTCATGCGGGAGATTTCAAACTCTACGCGCTATGCATGGACATCGCAGCGTATGACTTGCTGGCGGGAATGGAATCCGACAATCTCATTCCCATCAGCGTCGATGCGCTGGTAACGCCGGAGGTCGCGCGGGTGCGTGAACGCACCACGCACGGACAATTCTGTTGGGTTTGCCAGCCGCTCATTTGTCGCTTCATCTTGGACAGATTCGGGCCTGACATGGTGACCTATCTGGAATCCGACTCGATGTTTTTTTCGGATCCGGCGGTGTTGTTCGACGAACTCGGCGCGAAGTCCGTATCAATCGTTCCTCACAACTTTTCGCCGGAGTTCGACAACAGCGCGGATGCCGGCCGATTCTGCGTGCAATTCAACGCATTCAGGAACGATGCCGCGGCGGCGCACGTTCTGGCGCATTGGAGGGAGTCTTGTTTCAGATACGACAAGCGCGCGCCGCACAGCTATCCGGGCCAGACGTGCCTCGATGATTGGCCCACCCAGTTCGATTGCGTTGCCGTGATCGAGCACCGCGGGGCGGGCGTCGCCCCCTGGAACATTCGCGGCTACGAGCTGGGGACGGATGGGCCGGTACCGCAGGTCGATGGCGAACCCGTCGTCTTCTACCACTATCATCAATATGGGCGACTCAAGAGCGGCGGTCATGAACTCGGGGGCTATCCCATGACCGCCAAGGTCATCGACTGCTTTTATCGGCCCTATATTGCCGAACTGAGGCGGGCGGAATGGCTCGTTCACACGATCGATCCGAATTTCAACCACCGCCGCGAGTATGCCGACCCCGCTACATTGGGAGAGGTATTCGCCTCCCCCTCCAAGGACGGCATCGCCCGGTATGCAGGCGTCCTCAAACGCAAGCTGCGCGGAAGATACAATATATTCCCAGACGAGTACTTCTCGAGCGGTTTGGGGGCAAGCCCCGGCTGATCATGCGAAAATCGCTGAAGTCGCTTCTCTTGCGCGCAAGCAAATGGCTGCCGCTCCGCATTATTCCGCTCGACGGGATCCTTCGTCAGTCTCAGCGTGTCAGCTCCGCGGTGGCGAGCTGCATCTTCCTTCGTGATTGGAAACTGGAAGTTCTCGGCCGACCGCAATTCTTCAAGCATCAAATCGATCTTTCTCGGTGGCCATCCCAACCTTCAAGGTGGTCCTTTACCGCCAGAGGTGTCTACGCGCGCGAAGACATGTTCGACGGCTGCAAGGTTCTGGACTTGTGCTGCGGGGACGGCAGCTACAGCTTTTTGTTTTTTTCGGACATTGCCGGAACGATCGACGCCGTGGACCGCGATCGGCACGCACTCGCATACGCGCGGCGGCAATTTGCCGCGCCCAACATCTCCTATCACGAGATTGACATTGTGAATGAACCGCTGCCGTCCGCGGACTATGATTTTGTGATCTGGAACGCTGCGATTTGCTATTTCGGTGAACAGGAGATTCGGCAAATCATGAAAAAACTCATCGCCGCGGGAAAAACAGGCATGAAATTCTGTGGCATGCTGCCGAAAGCCAACAGCTGGGTGGACCACAAGACGGAATTTCGGGATCGCGCCGCGGTCGACGGATTTCTGCGCCAATACTTTGGTACCGTAGCCGTGAGGGAAGTCACAGAAGGATCCGCGGTGTCGTTCTATTTCCAGGCGTCGGCGCCGTTCAAACACGCCGTTTCCATTATCTCCGGGGTTCCAGAATGAGAGTGAAGAGTCCGATTCGCAGCAAGGATAGGTTCCTGATCTTTGGAGCGCCGGCCATCGAGGACGAGGAGATTGCGGAGGTTGTCGCTACGATGAAGTCCGGCTGGCTGGGATCCGGACCCAAGGTGGCGCAGTTTGAAGCCGACTTCAAGCGATATAAGGGTGCGGATCACGCAGTCGCCCTACACTCGTGCACGGCTGCCCTTCACTTGAGTATTTTGGCGGCGGGGATCAAGGCTGGCGACGAGGTAATTACGACGCCAATGACATTTTGCGCCACGGTCAATGCCATATTGCACGCGGGCGGTACGCCGGTTTTGGCGGACATCGATCCGCTGACCATGAACATCGATCCGGCGGAGATCAAGAGAAAAATTACCGCGAGAACTCGCGCCATCGTGCCGGTGCATTTTGCGGGCCGTAGCTGCGACATGGATTCCCTGCTCAAGATCGCCGGGGAACACGACCTGCAGATCATCGAAGACTGCGCGCACGCAATCGAAACCGAGTACCACGGAATGAAGGCGGGCACGATCGGCGATTTCGGCTGTTTCAGCTTTTATGTCACGAAAAACGTAGTGACCGGAGAGGGTGGAATGGTCCTCGCTCGCAACGGCGAGAATGCGTCGCGAATAAAGGTGCTTGGCTTGCACGGGATGAGCAAGGATGCGTGGAAGCGCTTCGGTGACGACGGCTATAAGCACTACCAGGTGATCGAATGCGGCTTCAAATACAACATGATGGATATGCAGGCCGCGATCGGTATCCACCAGCTTCGACGGGTGGAACCCTATTGGCATCGTCGCAAGCAGATTTGGGATCGTTACATGACCGAACTGGCCAAAGTTGCGGTGGGATTGCCCGCGGTGCCGGATGTCGACACGCGTCATGGCTATCATCTATTCACGCTGCAAATTGGCAAGCAGAGAAGCGGTTTCACCCGCGATTCGTTCATTGATGCAATGACCGCAAACAACATTGGGGTCGGCGTGCATTATTTGAGCATTCCGGAGCATCCGTACTACCAGGCGACTTTCGGATGGAGGCCGGAGGAGTATCCGCATGCCATGCAGGTGGGCCGCTCGACGGTGAGTATTCCGATTTCGGCGAAGCTCAGTGACCAAGACGTCGACGATGTAATCGCGAGCATCAAGACGATTTGCGAATGAATCCCCGGGGATCGCTGCTGCGACCAATGAAGTTGGCTTTGCGAAAAATCCGACACGGTGCTCGAATTGCCGAGCAGAGAAAGATCCTGCACGCGCTCGCCGGGGAACGCAATCGCCGCATCGTCATCGGTTCGTCGGGAACCGCGCCAGAAGGCTGGATTCCGACGGATCGCGAAGTAATCGATCTATTGCGGGAGGATACGTGGCGGCAATATTTCGGCCTGGCCTCACTGGACGCGATTCTGGCCGAGCACGTATGGGAACACTTGTCCGCCGACGATGCGATTCGAGCGGCAAACACATGCCATCAATTTCTCAAGCCGGGCGGATACTTGAGGATTGCCGTTCCGGATGGCCTGCACCCCGACCCGACCTACATCGAGCAGGTCCGGCCGGGCGGCTGTGGATCTGGCGCCGACGATCATAAGGTGCTCTACGATTATTCTTCGGTTCGCGAATTATTCACGCTCGCCGGGTTCGAAGTGCGGCTCTATGAATACTTCGATCGGAACGGTCGGTTTCAGTTCAATCACTGGGATCCTGCGGATGGCCTGATCCGTCGTTCGATGCGATTTGACGAAAGAAATTCGACGCAGCCTTTGGCTTACACCTCGATCGTCCTGGATGCCGTAAAGCCAAGCGATGCATGAATAGCTCAATCTTGATTGGCGCAGGCGCCGTGCCGGGCAATACGAATTCGGTTGCTGCGGGGAACGCCGCTGTCCTTGGTCTCGTCTGCATTCTCCTGTTCCTCGCGATCAATCCGTTCCTTGCGCTGTTCGTTCTCGCAATTGTCGCGGTCTTCAAACGAATACCGACTCTGGTATTCGTGGTGACGGCATCGCTAGCATTCGCACTTTTCTTTTTCTCAAGGGACTACGGCATCGAGTGGTATCTCGGTTCTACGGACGACGTCCCGGACTACATAGAGATATACCGCGAGACCAGTGGACTCAGCGTCCCTGGGCTTTTCGAGTTCTTCCTTGAGTCGCCAAACGGCCATGAATTGTTGTGGAGTCTACCCGTTTGGGCTTTGAACAATTTGTTCGACGTTGCGGACTACACATTCGTATTTCTGCATTATCTGGCGATTTTCGTCTTGGTGTTTCTGGCGCTTGCGACCTTCTCCAAACGCTATCTGGTGCCGCTGGTATTGGTTTATTTCTTTCTGACGCCGATTTCGATCGATTCCATCGCGCACATCTGGCGACAACAGCTTGCGTTTACCGTCCTGCTGGCGGGCATCGGGCTCTATACCGTGCGGGGGCGACCAATTGGCAAGTGGCTCATTTATCTGAGCCCGCTGGTGCACATATCGTCGCTTTTTTTCCTGATGGGCTTTATTGCGTTCAGGGTGATCAGAGCCAATCGAGGTTTCGATAACAAGCTGAAATTCTCGATCGCCTTGATCGCATTGCTGGCCGCCGTGCCGGTATTTTCTTCGTTGGCGGTTACCTATCTTGATTCGATCGGTTTGGCGAGGATCATGAGTTACTTTGAAGGATCGGACGCCAATGTGCTGAGAGTCTATTTGCTGGTCTGCCTGTACGTCGTCCCGATGCTCGCCACCTTCTATTTGCTGAGGAACGACGATGCCAATCATTTGCTGATGATTTTGAGCATCTCGGTATTCATGATCGTGGTCGGCCTGCCTGCATCGAACGGCATTTATGATCGTCTGTTGATGTCAGGGCTGCCATTCTTGGGGATATATTTCTACAGGTGCTACTTCATGAATTTTTCCTCGCGATGGCATCTGCCGCTCCTTCTGTTGATCTTTTATACGGGTGCCACACGGCTGTATGGCCCGACGCTCGAGCAGTCGGGGCCCATGTTTTTCCTCGCTTATGGACACGCCCTCGATCCATTCATGGGCGTGGTGAAGTTGCTCGTCAATCTCTGACGCCACCCGACGTTATGTAAAAGGGAACTCTGTCATCCTAAAGGACTTCGCCAAGCGCCTAGCCCGAGCGTCGGGCCTGGAGTTACGCCGGTTTCATCCGGTTAGCTCGCCGGCCGCGCAATTGCGGGCGATGTTAGCCGCCCATGAGGTCAACCTGATATTCGATGTCGGGGCGAATACCGGCCAGTTTGGCAAGGCTTTGCGCTGGCATGTCGGGTACAGCGGCCGGATCATTTCCTTCGAAGCCATGCGTGCAGCACATGCAGAGCTGATCCGGACGGCGGCTAGGGACAAATTGTGGGAAGTCGCGCGGCGTGCCGCCCTGGGTGCTACGTCGGGCATGGTTACCATGAATGTTTCCGGCAACTCGGTGAGTAGTTCCGTTCTGCCGATGCTGCCGTCCCACGCCAGTGCTGCACCAGAATCGCGGTATTCGGGTACCGAAACTGTCGCACTGGAGCCCCTCGATTCGCTTGCAATTGGGTATTTCGAGGAAAATTCGGTCGCGTTCTTGAAAATCGACACCCAAGGCTACGAGAGCGAGGTTTTGCTGGGCGCGCCCAAGACCCTGTCGCGCGCGGTTGGCGTGCAACTCGAGCTCTCACTGATTCCGCTGTACGATGGTCAGAAGCTGATGCCGGAGATGATCGAGCACATGCACGGGATCGGATTCGACTTGTGGGGGATCGCGCCCACGTTCGCGGAGCCGATTACCGGACGGATGCTACAGGTGGATGCGGTATTCTTTAAAAGGTAACCTGTGACGAAAACTGTCAAAAGTGCGCCAAGAATCGTCAAGAGAGGTTTGATGCGGTAAATAAATTGATACCATGGATGGCGGGCATATGCAGGCCGGAGCGCCGCGTACCAAAAAATATCCGAAGCAGACGGTTTCGGTCTAAACGGCGGCTATAGGGGTTCCCCATTTGAGTATCAATCCAAACCGGTCGTCGCGAACGGCGCCGACCACGCGTCGTGAATTCATTCGTGGCTCTTCTACCGTGCTCGCTGGATTAGCCGCTGCCGGTGCCGTTTCGCAAAGTGCCTGTTCTGGCGGCGAGACCGTTCAGGCCGCGACTCCCGTCATGGCACCCTCAAGCACGAGTTTAGTCCCTCAGCCGACCGTCACAGCTTATCTGCCGCGCTGTTTGCTGGATGCTTCCGACCTCGTGACCGGCGGGCTTGCAAACGGCGCGAACGTGCTTCAATGGCCGGATCGAACCGACAGTGCTTACGGTCTCATATTTCTGCCGACGATACCGGATATCAATGGCGTGTGGACGCACTCGCCCCCCACCTTGGTGACAGATGCCGTCAACAATCTACCGGCGGTTTCCTTCGCAGCGTCGCAAAGCCAAACCATGATTTGGACGCCGGGGGGATCTCTGGACCAGGGACTCGACGGATTTTCTGCCGTTTTCGTGATTCGGCCGGACACCTCCGTGATCTATGACGCGGCTTATCTGTTTATTACCCACACCGCGGATCAAGCCACAAGGGTCGGCATCGTCTTCAATCCCACACAGGGTGGGGTGAGGGCAATTATTGAAACGGCGGGCATCGAATACAACCTACCCGCGACAGGGTCGGCATCCCAAGGGATTCCATTCGGCGCGATGAATGCACCAGTCTGGGGAATCTTGAGTCTGCGGATCTGGTATGGGCTCAATCCCAACGCGACGTTGCAGGTAAACGGAGTCAGCTCGAGCATCAGCTTTTCAGCCGCGACGACCCCCACAACACCTAGCTACATGGACGTGCTGTGCAGCACCTCGGAGATCAATCATCTGACATGTCAAATTGCCGAGATGTCCTTCTACCCGGGGTTTCTCGCGGATGCCCAACTCTCTCAAATCGAGAGCGCGCTGCAGACGAAATACGCGCTTCCGGCGTAGACTTCACCGGGGAGCGGGCGTTTCCCGCAGTGTGGTCTCATCGATCGAGGCGACAATTCATTGGGCATTGACGGGTTGAGGTCCGTGACCATAAGCATCGTCACGGCAACCTACAATTGCGCGACTGAACTGCAGAACCTTTCGGAGAGTCTGCGCTCGCAATCCGACCGTAATTTCGAGTGGGTGGTCGCCGACGGCAATTCTGCGGATGGCACGTTGGAATTGCTGCGGTCGATCGATGACATCCAGGTGGTGATCACCTCGCAAGCGGATTTCGGGATCTATGACGCACTGAATCGTGCAATTCGGCTGGCGTCCGGTACGTATTACTTGGTTGCCGGAGCGGACGATCGGTTCGCAAAGGATGCGATCGCGAACTTTCGCAGCGCAATCGAGCGGCATCGCACCGATCTGGTTGTGGCAAACGTCGAGTACGGCAAACACCTCTTCAAAATAAAGAGGCTGCCCTCGTGGCTGGTCGGTGAGAAGGCATTCATTGCCAATCACTCGCTCGCAACCGCATTTCGCAAGGATTTGCACGTTAGATTCGGCCTTTATTCCAAGAGATTTCCGATCGCGGCCGATTCTTTTTTCGTGCTGCAGGCGTGCAAGGGCGGTGCGACTCGCCGTGAATCCGATTTCGTGGCCGGCAGTATCGGTTGCGCCGGCGTGAGCTACCGCGATTGGGCGGGCGCTTCGACGGAGCTTTTCCGCGTCCAACTTCTCATGGGATGCGCTTTGATCCCCCAAGTAGTCCTATTGCTCCTGAGAATTCTCAAAGGCGCGAGCGGGAGCGTGCGATTCCTGCACAGTGCGATCCTGCGAAAAGGAGCCAAGTGAACCGCAGCAGGGGCGAGGGTCGAACCAACCCCGACCCAAAATTCGTCGTCCACGTTTGCACCATTGGAATTGTGCCGAGACTTTTCTTGATCGATCACTTTCGGCGGCAGCGGGTGGCCGGATTCGAAGTGGTGCTGATGTGTTGCGAGGACCAGGATTCCCGGTTTGCCGCTGAGGCGAGCGGCGCCAGGCTAATTCCTGTTGGCATCAAACAGGGCTTCGCGCCGCTATCGGACCTGCTTGCGTTGTTTCGGCTTTGGCGAACCTTGCGCGTTTTGCGGCCGGCGATCGTCGATTCGCATTGTACCAAGGCAGGTTTCATCGGCGCCCTGGCGAGTAGATTGGCACGCGTTCCAATCCGGATCTATCACAATCACGGCATGGTGTTGCTGAGTGCGACGGGGATGACTCGCGCGGTATTTCGTTTCGTCGAGTCGGTAGCTTGCAAACTGTCGACCCGGGTCATTTACGTCGCGCCCTCCAATATGGAGGACGCGATCGCACTCGGGGTCTGCGGGAGAGACAAGGCTTCTGTTTTGGGCCCTGGAACGATTAGCGGCGTTGATCCCGCGAAATTCGATCCCGGGAAGAACGCCGCCCGCGGTCTCGAATTGCGAAGATCGGCGGGTGTACCGGATGGCGCATGGCTATGCGGTTTCGTAGGCCGGATCGTTCCGCACAAAGGTATCGAGACAATTCTCGCCGCATGGCGGCTGCTTCCGCCCGAAATACTTGCCAACGCCTATCTCTGCATTTTTGGAGGCCTCGGAGTGCCTCGTATGTATGCACTGGTTGAAGCCGCCGCGGCCCAGGCGAATCTTCACGTCAAGTACATGGGATTCAGCCATGAAATGCCCGCCTGGTACTCGAACATGACCTTGCTGGTGCAGCCGAGTTGGCATGAGGGCTGGGGTTACAACGTTCTGGAATCAGCTTGCAGCGGCGTACCGGCGATTGGAACTCGAATTTCGGCGACCGTCGATGCCATTCTCGACGGCAAGACCGGACTGCTCGTACCCGTCAAGGATCCCAAGACACTGGCGCTCGCCATCGAGAGACTTTTGATCGACCGTGAATTACGGCGGCGCCTCGGAGATGCTGCCCGCGAGAGAGCTTTGCGGGAATTTTCTCAAGACACCATATCCCCTTTGTTGCTTGACGAATACCACAGACTATTAAATGAGCGAACGTCGACGAATGCAAACATGCAGGGCGACCATAATTCATCGAACGTCACTCGCACATGACGCGCGTATTGGTGACAGGCGCCACGGGATTTGTCGGCCGCATATTGTGCGAAAAACTCTCGCAGGGCGGCTACAATGTGCGAGCCGCATTGCGTGCCGACCGATCGATGCCGTCGTGGGTCGCTGACAAGGTGGTAGTGGGCGATATCGATGAGGATACCGATTGGGGCGAAGCGCTCACCGGTGTGAACATCGTGGTGCATCTGGCAGCCCGTGCGCACGTTATTCATGACCGCGCCGCCAATTCAGAGCTCTATTTCGCGACTAACGCGGGTGGCACGCGGCGCTTGGCGGAGGCCTGCGCTGCGGCGGGCGTTCACCGATTTGTCTATCTGAGCAGCGTAAAGGTCAACGGTGAGGCCACCGTGGATCGTCCTTACGCAGCCTCCGATGAGCCACGTCCCGAAGACGACTACGGGAAATCGAAGTGGCTGGCCGAGGAGCACCTCACTCAAATCGTCGCTTGCACGTCGATGTCCGCCGTGATCGTGCGCTCTCCTCTGGTGTATGGGCCGCGCGTGCGCGCCAATTTTCTGCGCCTGTTGCAGATCGTCAACAAGGGGTGGCCGTTACCACTGGGAGCGATACACAATAGGCGCAGCCTCGTGAGCATCTGGAATCTATGCGACTTCTTGATTCACGTTCTCCAAAATCCGGTCGCGTCAAATCGAACATGGATGGTATCCGACGGCGAGGACCTCTCGACCCCGGAACTCGCCCAGCGCATCGGACGCGCGATGAATCGCCCCGTTAGGCTATTGCCCATTCCGGCCTATTTGCTGTCGCTGATTGGCAGGCTCGCCGGGAAAAAAGCAGAGATGGCGCGACTTTGCGGGTCTCTTGCAGTCGATATCACACCGACATGCCGCGCGCTGGGGTGGTCGCCGCCCATCACGGTGGACGAGTCAATTGCCCGTACCGTCAGTTGGTATTTATCCGAGCGTTGACTGTGTCGCGCCGCCTCGTGCGGCGGGATCATTCAGTTCGGGCTCACTCCAATCAACACACCGCCGCCGGCCTGGAGCGTCACATCGGCAAAGTTATGCCCGGTGGGTATCCATGCATCGGTATCGGCGTCGTATACAGACAGTGGACTGGGACCGTTGACTCGATAATTCTTGCCCGCCGTGTAGTCTAAATTTTGTACGAATACGTGCGTCGCACACGCCGGCGAACTACAACTCGAGTCGGTGCCGAAATATCCGAGCAGTACTCCCTTGAGGGGAGACCCGTCAACATATGGCATCCTGTTGGCCAGGCTCGCCACGTCGAAGGACGCATGGTCGGGGGGCTGAGTCATGTAGCGCGGAATTGCCCACGCAACGTAGCCTTTGAGATAAGTCCCTATCCATTGCAGATCGCGTAGTTGCCTGGAAACGGCCTTGAATTGCGGACTCAACGTACGGAAAGCCTCATACATTGCAGTTGGGGTTCCGTCAGGGTGTGGAGCGAGACCTCCCGCGGAAGGTCCCAGCGGAGTCCAATAGTTGAAATACGAAATGCCCTGCGCACCGAATGCCAGCGGAGCGTTCGTCAGAAATCGCAACTCGCTGATGGTGGGAAGGCGCCAGTTCGAGCCGAACTTTGAGCCTTGAACAATCGCCATGAATGGGATGCCGGCTTGCGCTGCCGCCCTGGCCACCGTCTGCATGTTTCCCAGGAACAAACTCCGATCGTTGTTCGCGAACAAGTTGTAGCTGTCATAGGACAGCAACGCAGGATTCACCGTGCGGACGAATTCCGATAGGTAGACGGCGTAGCTCGGCGCTCCGAGATCGGTCGTGATTTCGTCCGGCGGGAACAAATTGATGTACGCCAAATGAGCCGGGTCGCGCTCTTTGAGGTAGGCAACAACCTCCGCCAAGTGAGCAAAACGATTGGCGGACGGTTCATCGATGATGAAGTAGCTGTACGCGGCCGGTGATATTTTGAACTGATCGATCAAGGCATCAATCGCCGCAACATCCGCCGGAGCCGGCCATTTTGTGGCTTGCGGGAAGAAGAGGTTATTCTGAGGTTGGTGACCGCTGATTACGAGCTGCGCCCGAAGGCCGTAACGCTCGGCGATTGCCAACTGTGTTAGATCATTGATCCACACCAAGTTGAATCCACCGGAGACTGCTTGCTCGGCGATTGCCGGATTCAGAGCGGTCGGGTCATATCCGATCGGCCAGCCGTAATTATTTGAAAGGGACGCGCGAATGCTGTCGGGGATCGAAAAATTGTTGTAGGTGAAGATTGGTTCACCCACCGCCCATGCCGTTGATTCCAAACCGCGAGCTGAGCCGCCGTGCAGCGATGAGCACAGCCACAGGCACGCGATAAACAAATTTGACCGGGTAGTGACCATTTATCGAGGCCGCCAGTTACCTTGATAGACGCGCCGAAGCACCGTAACAGGGCTGGCATCTTTTGCAAAGCCTGGCGCCATCGATGAGACGCCACTATCATGGGTTCCCCGCGGCAGTGAGACAAATATCAGGAATGACAATGAAGTCGAATGCCGAATGGAAGGTCTGGGGCAAAGCGGATCCGTTGTTCGGAGTCGCGAGCTGGGCAGGGCGCGAACGCGGCGGACCAAACCCGTGGACGGATGAGGAATTCTACGCCCTTGGCGAGGATTGGCATGATTTCGATGCGGCGTGGCAGCGCACGGTGGCCTATCGCCCTGCGACGGTTCTTGAGATCGGGAGCGGTGCTGGACGAATTACGCGGATGTTGTCTGCGACATTCGAGCGCGTCATCGCGACGGATATCTCAGCAGACATGCTGGAGTACGCCCGCGCGCGGATCCCTGCGAGCAATATCTCTTGGCAGATCTCGGACGGCGATCGACTTCCATCGGCGGACGAATCCGTCGACGCCGTATTCTCGTGTCATGTATTGCAGCACTACCCAAGCAATGCACATCAGCTGGGTGCATTCCGGGAAATTCATCGCGTGCTTCGCAAGGGAGGCACCTTTTTCGTCCACATGTCGATCCATGTTTTTCCTCAAGTCAACGGTCCCTTCTCACGGCTGGCAAGAATCGGATACGCCGGCTTCTTGCGCCTGCTGAATGTTCGTGCCGCCGTGAGGCGCCTATTGATGCGTGTCGGCGGCAAGCCCTACATGCACGGCGTTTCGTACGAGATGCAACCGCTACTTATCGATCTGAAGGCGCTAGGATTCAGCGATCTCTCGGTTTCACCCATCCTGGTTCGCTCAGGGCCGGGTATTCACTGCTGTGTATCGGGACGAAAGCCGGCCGCCTGACTTCGTGATCGACATTGGCACTGCGGATGTCATGGACTGTTCGGCACGGCGGATAAGGAGATCTCAACGTGATGACTCGACAGCGAATTCTGCGAAGCATGTTGCCGTTTTTTGCGGCCCTGATCGCTTCATGTGGTGGCGGGGGTGGCGGCGGCGCCCCAGCGATCATGGCACCGTCCGACCTTCAATACCCAGCACCGCCTGCATTCGTCGTTCAACAGCCGATTTCGGCGCTCAGCCCCTCCGTGGCGGGACAAGTAACGAGCTACGCGGTGAGTCCCGCGCTGCCTGCGGGCCTCAGCCTGAACTCGGGCACCGGCGTCATTTCCGGCACACCGACGGCGATCGTCGTCAAAACGACCTACACCGTGACGGCGCAAAACAGCGGCGGCACCACGACTGCGAAACTGTCGCTCGTCGTCAACGACGTCAAGCCGTCCATCACATACCCGAGTCCTTACTTCGCATTCACGGCGGGCGTCGCCGCGCAGTCGATCACGCCCACTCACAGCGGCGGCGCGGTCGTGAATTGGAGCATCGCTCCGGCGTTGCCGCCGGGACTCTCCTTCAGCGCGACCAGTGGCAGCATCGCCGGCACACCGACGGCGGCCGCGGCGGCAGCCGCCTATGTTGTGACTGCCACCAATTCCGGCGGCCAGTCGCCAGTCAGCCTGACGATAGGTGTAGCCGCTGCGCCGCTACTCGATTTGGGTCACGCTGATGCGGTCATTCTCATACGACCTACGGCCACCGACGTGCTGAGCTTGGACTTCGCCGGGCATTGGGTGCTGCAGGACATCGCCTCGGGAACCACACTCGCGAGCGGCGATGGCGCGTGCGCGACTGGTATGTGCCCCCAGAACCAGAACACCAGTTTTACACACCTACCCGTCGATCTCGCCGGCACCACCATGATCGATGTCGCACCGAGCGGGTTGGAGGTTCGGTCGGCGTCCGACGGCCATCTGCTCGCGACCATTCTCGGGCAGTTCTCTTGGTATCAATTGGCAGCTGACGGCAGCTACATCTCCGCCGGCAGCCCCACGGCTCTAACCGCGTGGACGACCTCCGGACAATCACTTCTCTCGCGCCCGGGCAATTACGCGGCCGCGATCACCTTTTCCGCACCGGGACAGATCCAGGTCGCCCGTGGAGCTGCGGGCCAGAGCGTGATTGAGACGATTGCCATCGCCACCGGTGCTTCGATCTTGAGTCCCGCGTTTCAAGGTACGTTCAATTCCTGGTTCCTCGACGGAGGCCGGTTCCTGACTTTTCTTGGGACCACGGTCTGGACGTACTCGAGCGCGGGCATTCAACAAGACGTCACTCAGGTGACCGCAACCAGCAACTTGGCCGGGGAAGGCAACTGGCTTTGGACGTTCGACTACACGAGTGTGTTGAACGTCTATCAAGTCGGCGCGAGCACGTCGCCGGCGCTCAGCGGCCAGTTCGGTGGAATCAGCTCGCTCATTTTCCCGTCCGGTACGACAATCGGAATAGTCTCGCAGGTACAAGGACAGGTCACGGTATTCGATTTATCGGGGAGCACCCCAGCGAGCGCCGTCTACACGGTGCCGATGGACTACCTCTACGCCTACGGCGCGACCTCCAGTACGGAATGGTTCGCGGCGGACGAGTCCGGCGTCGTGTTCGATGGGGCGAGCCTCTCGAGTCAACCGCGCTTTCTCACGCTGGGCGCTGCCAGAAGCATTGCAGGTGGCGCCGGCTATTTCAGCGTGGCGACCGCGTCAGGCGAAATCTTCAATTACGATGCGAACTCCGACGCGTTGGTGGGCACAATCCCATTCTCGAGTGCGCAACTGTCCTTGTCGTCGAGCGGGACCGTTCTGGCGGCATTGGCACATAGCGACTATTCCCAGTATGAGCCGGACGTCTCCGTGAATATTTACGCGCTGCCTGCCGGCACCGTCACCACGAGTTTCCCTTACTCGGTCAACACCGTCCCAACGCCGATCGGTTTGTCCTTGTCGGGATCGGGCACTGTCCTCGCGGTGAATTTTGCATTGCCCTACTCGCCATGCAGCAGCCAAGTGTTTCCTATCAACGGCGGCGCTTCCATTTGGTGCGGAATCGATACGACGTTTCTGGATCCGCAGCTCTCGCCTGACGGGACGCTGAT
>Ga0210400_10001254_pt1 | contig 25468 bp, 20 predicted proteins | sample IncBWH26MmetaG_FD_155456 | JGI IMG/M metagenome (GOLD analysis project Ga0210400, IMG submission 155456) | Forest soil microbial communities from Barre Woods Harvard Forest LTER site, Petersham, Massachusetts, United States - Inc-BW-H-26-M | ecosystem: Environmental > Terrestrial > Soil >...
ATCGGCCTGATAACATTCATCGGCGTCTCCGTCTGCTATGCTCGCTGCCATTCAACTCCCAATGAGCCCTTCGCGCAATATGTAAATTTTGCGCGCAGCAACAATACATGGTCGAACAGCTCATCAAGTTCTTCGTGGTTTTCTTCGTCGTAGTGGAGCCGATTTCTTTGATCCCGTTGTTCGCCGGCCTGACTCAAGGCTCGAGCGCCCGCTACAAAAAAATGATGGCCGGCAAATCCGCCGCGATCGCGCTCATCATCTGCGTGCTGTTCGCGTTGGTGGGCGCGCGATTTTTGGATATCATGGGAATTTCGTTGAGTTCGTTTCGCATCGCCGGCGGCACTTTGCTGTTCTTGATTGCGCTCGACATGGTGTTCGCGCGCACCTCGGGCACGAAATCCACCACCACCGAAAAAGAAGAAGCCAAGACCCGCGACGACATATCGGTGTTTCCCTTAGCGTTCCCCTTCATCGCCGGCCCCGGGGCGCTCGCCACGATTTTGCTGACCTCCGGCGAGTTGTGGGGCAAGCCGCTGCAGTTCGTCGCATTCCTCGGCGTGGTCTTTTTAGTGATGCTGGTCTGCTGGGTGCTGATGCTCGCGACCCCGCGCCTGATGAAGGTGTTCGGCGTCACCGGCGCCAACGTCATGAGCCGGCTCTCGGGAGTGATCCTGGCCGCGCTCGCCGTGCAATTCATCGTCGAAGGAATACGCGGCAGCTTCCTGTCGTAGCTAGACGCGCTTCGCATAAGCCAAATCCCATACGCCATGGCCCAAGCGCTCGCCGCGCCGCTCGAAGCGCGTCGGCGGCCTGAATTCAGGCCTCGGCACATAGGTCAAGTCGCCGCTCAATGACTTGAGCGCCGGATTCGCGTTGCACACCGCCAACATTTGTTCGGCGTACGCCTGCCAGTCCGTCGCCAGCCTCAAGATGCCATCGTCGCGAAGCTTACGGGCCGCGAGGTCTGTAAAGGACGCGTCGATCAGGCGGCGTTTGTGGTGGCGCTTCTTGTGCCAGGGGTCGGGAAAGAACACCAGCATCTCGTCGAACGCGCCATCCGCGACATGATCGCGCAGCACATCGACCGCGTCGCTGCAGATGAGGCGCAGATTCGTGAGCGCGCCCTGTTGCGCCCGCAGCAGCAGCCTGCCGACACCGGCTCGGTGCACTTCTATTCCTAGGTAGTCGATGTGGGGATTGGTCTCCGCCAGGGCCCCAATCACTTCCCCGGCCCCGAAGCCAATTTCCAGGCAGCGTGGCGCCTCGCGCCCGAACACAGCCGCGAGATCCAGCGGCGTCTCCTTCAGGTCGATGCCGTACGCGGGCCAAAGCTCGCTGAGCGCGCGCTCCTGCGCCGCCGTCGTGCGTCCGGCTCTCAAGACGAAACTGCGGATGCGTCTTTGCGTGTGCATTTCCGCGAAGTGTGCCTGATATCATGATTCGATGGTGCGCAATACCCTCATGCCGTTGCTGGCGGCCGCGGTTTTGATGCTGGCGGGCTGCGCCGGTTTGCCGCGGCATGTGCACAAGACCCCGTCCACGGCGTTTGAATACCCCGAGACCACGACGCTCGGGCGCATCGTCGCAGCCGAAGATGTCGGCAAGAACCTTTCCGGCATCCGCCTGCTGTCCTCGGGAGAAGAGGCCTTGGCCAGCCTCATTGCGTTGGCCGATCATGCCGAACGCACGCTCGACATCCAGTACTACATCATTCATGAGGACGATTCGAGCCGGGCACTGCTGTATCACGTGCGCCTCGCTGCGGACCGCGGCGTGCGGGTGCGCGTGCTCATCGACGACTTGAATACCGCGGGCGAGGACCGGCGCTTCCTGCACTTGAGCACGCACGTCAACGTCGAGGTCCGCGTCTTCAATCCCTTCACCGCCGGAAGATTCGCCACCTGGACCCGTTTCCTCGCGTCCGCCACCAGTATCCGGCGCATCAATCACAGGATGCACAACAAGCTGTTCGTCGCCGACGATGCGCTCGCCATTACCGGCGGACGCAACATCGGCGACCAATACTTCACCCTCGATCCGCGCAGCAATTTCGTGGACCTGGACGTGGTCGCGGCGGGCGCCATCGTGCCGCAATTGTCCGCATCGTTCGATCAATTCTGGAACAGCAAGGCCGCCTTTCCGATCGCCTCGGTGGCCTCGTCGGTGGATGCCGAGGCCGCATCGGCGCCGCCCGCGGAACCGCCAACCTCCGATAACGAGCGATGGCTGGCGCACGAGATCGATGCGCGGAAATTGGATCTTGTCTGGGCGCCGGCAACGGTTCTGGCGGATCGGCCCGCCAAAATCACCAGCGAAACCTCTCCCGACGAGGAGCTCACGGTCGCCAACGACATCACGGCGCTGATGGCGACGGCGAAACAGGACCTGAGCATCATTTCGCCGTATTTCGTGCCCGGCAAGCAAGGCGTCGCGCTCATTGCCAAACTGGTGCAAAGCGGCGTGCATGTGCGCATCCTCACCAATTCCCTGGCGTCCACCGATTCGCCCCTGGTGGACATCGGCTATGCGCGCTACCGGGCGCCGCTCCTGAAGCTCGGCGTCGATCTGCGGGAGATGCGGCCGAAACTGGGACAAAAGCACGCGCGCTTTCATCCGTTCCGCAGCTCCAATGCCAGCTTGCATGCCAAGGCGCTGGTGATCGATCAAAAAATCGTCTTCATCGGTTCGCTGAACATGGATGAGCGCTCGCGCAAGATCAACAGCGAGCTGGGGCTGGTGATCAGCAGCGCCGAGATCGCGCACGAAGTCACCGGTCTCTTGGATGACATCAGCAGCGCCGACGGCAGCTACAAGCTGCAATTGGATCAGCGCGGCCGGGTCGAATGGGTGAGCGGCGATGTCGGCTCGCAAAAAGTCTGGCACACCGAACCGGAGACCAGCCGAACCGAACGCGTCTGGCTCGCCATCCTCTCGCCCTTTGCGCCGGACGAACTGCTCTGAGCCGACGAGCGGCCCGCAAAGATCGACTAAGATGATATCCGCAAGGTACTCAAGTATTCCTTCACCTTGGCGCGAAATCCCTCGCTGCTGGTGACGGTGGCGCCGCCCGCCAGCACCAAAATGAAATCGCCGCGCAGCGTGCGGTTCACTTCCCGGACGAAATTCAAGTTGATCAGGCAGGAGCGGCTGATGCGCAGCATCGGTTGAGAGCGCAGCGCGACTTCGGCCTGCTGCAGCGTGCTGCGTGCATGGAAGTTGTCTTTGCCGACGCGGATGATGACGTAGTTGCGGTCCGCCTCGATCATTTCGACCTGGGTGACGTCGAGCACGTGCAAATGGCCGCCGAACTCCGCCAGCAGGCGCGGCTTCTCTTCGCCGGCGGTGCGGGCGCCGCGCTCGAGTTGCGCCAGCAATCCCGCCAGCAAGGTCTGCCGCTCGTCGAAGCCGGAATTCAAATGACGCGGCCGCACCCGGGCCAGGGTCTTTCGAAAGCGCTCTTGGTCGAACGGCTTCAGCAGATAATCCACCGCGCACACCTCGAACGCCTCGAGCGCGTAGGTGTCGTAGGCCGTGACGAACACGAGCGACGGCAGCTGCGCCGGCTCCAGGGCGCGCGCCAGATCGATGCCGTTCAGCGGGTCCATCTGAATGTCCAAAAACAAAATCTGCGGCTTCTGCAATCGAACGGCGGCGAGTGCGGCCGTACCGTCGCCGAACTCGCCCACGACTCGCAAGTCCTTTTCGGCCTCGCAGAACTCGCGCAACGTGCGCCTTCCCGCGGCCTCATCGTCCACGATGATGACGTCCATCATGTGCCGAGCAGCGTGGTGGTATGCATTTTGTGGCCGGCGGGCGCCTCGCGCGTCATCGCCGGCGACTCGCGTATGGCCGGCATGGAAATTTCACTGATCCATTCGCTGCCGTGGGCGCCTGCCATGAGGGCGGCGCGGCCTTCGAATTGCACGGCCATGCGCTCGCGCACGTTCTTGAGACCGATGCCGTCCGCGCCGCCCGCGGCTCGGTCCGGCGACATCGAGTTGGTGACTCGTATCAAAATGGTGTCGTTCACCAGGCGCACCGTGACGCTGACGCTCACCGTGCCTTGATGGCCCGCGAGGCCGTGAACCACGGCGTTCTCGATCAACGGTTGCAGTATCAAGCTCGGCACCCATACAGCGGGAACTTCGGCCGGATTCGGCAGCTCGACGCTGAGGCGATCGGTGAAGCGCCTCTGCTGCAGCTCCAGGTAAAGTCTCGCAAAATGCAGCTCATCCGCCAGCCGCGAAAAATCGCGTTCGCCGGCGTTGAGCAAACGCCGCAGGAGATCCGCGAGCTGCACCACCATGGACTGCGCGGCCTTCGGATCCCATTCAATGTGTCCGCGGATCGTATGCAGCAGATTGAACAGGGTGTGCGGTGAGAGCTGCATGCGCAGGGCCGCCAGGCGCGCGGCGCTCCACTCGCGCTCCAGCGCGGCGAGCCGCAACTCCGAATCGCGAAAGCGCGTATACAGCGCCAAACCGGTGACCAAGGCCAACCCGAAACCATACGAGGGCAAAAAACTCACGAAGCTCGCCAGCCACAGCGTCACCCAGAACGGATCGCTCCAGGCGCTGACCACATGCGACAGCGCCGTGCCGTGCATCTGGTCGGTGGCCATGATGACCTCGGAAAGAATCATCACCGGGTAGGCCATCGCGGAGAACACCGCGCCCAGTATCACCTGCAAGGGCAGCGCGATCAGGATCGGACGCCACTGAACCTTGAGCGAGGCCCAAAATGACACCAGCAGCATGGGCAGCAGCAGCAGATGCTGCAAAAGTCGCGTATCCCAGGAGGCAAACACGGTCACGTTGGTCACGCGCGCAATGCCCGCGCTCATGCTGTAGCCGTACAGTAGATTCGACACGGTCACATACACCCAGAACAGGCCAACTATCCCCAAGAACTGAAGTTGGCTCAGCCCTCCGGCGAAGCGCTGCGAAGATTGAGCCGAACCGGATCCGATCATCCGATAAGCCTACCCCACGGCAGACGCGCCTGACACCGGTTTTTGCCGCACCGGCGGCCCGCTGCGGGACGAAACCGTTGCAATTTGGGACGAACTCGACGGCCGGCCGCATACGAATTGCCCTCTCGCGGCGTCTTATGGGGGTGTCTCGTTGATTCACCGAAGGAGAGATGTCATGACGCGAATAGCTACTAGTATGCTGCTGCTCGGGGGGCTGGCCGGCCTCGCTATGGCGAGTGCAGCGGGAGCGCAAACGGTGGTCGGGGATAGGTTCCAGACAGTCGTGCGCTACAGCAATGATACCCTGGCGACCGACAGCGGAGCGCGCGCCCTCTATCGCCATCTGGAACGAGCTGCCGAGCAGGTCTGCCCCATGGCGAGCAATACCCGCATCGTGAATGAACACGTGCTGAAATGCCGGCAGGAAGCGCTGACCGCGGCGGTTAACAAAATCCACAATCAGCGGCTCGCTGCATTACATGCCGCCGCCAACCCGAAGTCAGGTTAACGGTATGACGTTTTAGCGGCCAGCCGCAGGATCAAGATGTGCGGTGCGCTGCACCACCGTGACATCGCCATCCTGCGAGCTGGTCGCATTCTTCGGACGGGCCTGCTGCAGCTTCTTACCGTCCGGCAACGCCTCGGGCAGCCCGTAGCTTTCATCGAATACTTGGACGGTCATCGGCGCGGCGGCCGCCACGGCAAACCGCAAACCTGCTTCCTGAATGCCCGGAGCCTGCAACACCGTGCTGCCGTTGCGCAGTTGCTGCAGCTTGATGCGCAACGGACCGGATGGCGTCTCGACCTCGATGCCGTGAATGTTCGCGCTCGCCGGAAAAATCACGAAGGCGACCGGCGCGCCGCGCACCGATCGCAGCAGCAATTCCATGCGGGCGGGCGCGGCGCCGTGGGCGGGCGCGGCGCCAAGGGCCGGCGCGGCGCCAACGGCGGGCGACGCGCCAATCTGCGTCAGCTCGGGCGCGGCCAATTTCGACGCGGGTGCGACTGCAAAAAATCCCTTCAGCGGATAACCGGGGAAGCGTTCACGAGGAACCCGATCGAACTTCAATTCCTCGCCCATTGAGCGGGGCAGGTGCAGCGATGCGGCTTGCAGCCACCAGTGTGCCCGGCCGCTATCGCCATCGATCCAGTATTCAACGTTTACGCGTTGCGGCCAGCGTGCCGAGTAACTCGGCAGCAGCACGGTGACGCAAATCGCGCCGAAGCTCGTCGCCGCGGCGAGCCAGGTGAGACGTCGGCGAGCGGCAGGCGTGGCGTTGGCCAGCAACGGCAGCAGGAAGCCGGCCGTCAAGCACAACACGACGGAGCCGATGGGCCAGGCAGGCGCGCCAAGCGCCGAGTACAACAGCAGCTGCATCGGCAGAAGTGCCGCAAACCCGATGAGTCCCGGGAACAGAGCCGCAAATTCGGCCGCGCCCTGCGAAGGCGACCGATCCTTCATGGCGGCAATGATGCTGGGCAGGCAGCCGAGCGCCGCGGCCGCCGCCGGCAGCAACCACACATAACCGGCGGCGGGAACGATCAAGGCGGCGGTGAGCGACAACAGCGCGACCAGCATGGTGCCGCCGAACCACAAACCCCAAAAGCCCGCGCGGCGCGCGAACCACGCAGCGATCGCGGCGGCCGTCAGCAAGGTCAGTGCCGCGAATCCGACATGCATCGCCAGTGGATGCGCGATCCATGGAGGCGCTTGCAGGGCCGGTATTCTTCCCAAGAAGCGCAGCAGCACGAGCACGCCCATGCTCAGTGCGCCGCCCAGCAAGACATTGGCGAGCGCGGCGAGTGAACCATACACGGCTTGCCGCAAGGTCATGTGTCCCTTGCGAACCAATAGAACGGCCGCAATGCTCAGGATGAAGAGCGCCGCGACCGATGAGGGCATCACGAAATCGATGGGCCAGACAATCACCGTGCGCGCGAAGACATCGAAGAACATGGAATCCGCGGCGGGTGGATCCAGGTCGGGCGCGTTGGCGAGCGCGAGCACGGAGCTCAAGGCGTTCTCGCCCTGATGCTGCAGCGTGCTGGGCGAGGAATTCTCCCAGTTGTCCAGAGGCGTGTGATAGTGGCCGACATCGCCGATGAAGGCCAAATTGAATCCTTGATACCCTGCCGCTTTGAAAACGGTGAAATCCGTGTTGTTGGGCAGCATCTTGTAGACCATATAGGTCAACGAGTTGGTGACGGGCTCGAGGGTCGACTTCCCGTACAGACGCATCAGCCACTCGTTCGCCGATCCCGTTTCGAACATAAGGCTCTGCCCGGAAACGCCGCGTGCTTCCATGTTCACCGCGGCCTTGATTTGTTTCGCCAAGGGATGTTCGCGGGTAAAGAGCGAGGCGCCCAGCAATCCGGCTTCCTCGCCGTCCGTCACCAGCAAAACGACGGGATGCCGGGATGCGGGCAGGACCGACAGAATGCGCGCGATTTCGAGCAAATTCGCCACGCCCGCGCCGTCGTCGGAGGCGCCGGGACCGGCGGCAACCGAGTCATAGTGGGCCGCCAGCATCACCGCGTCCTTGCCGGCCACATCGCCATGCGTCGCCACGATGTTGATCGGCGTGGCGCATGCACCGAAGTCATTGCACACCAGTCCTGTCTGCAGCTCGGTGGCATAGCCCAGTGCGCGCAGGCGCTTGACGATCAAATCGCGTACTTTCGCATCGGCGGCGCTGCCGAGCGGGTGCGGCACGCCATCGCCCACCAGCTCTTTGAGAATCTCACGGGCCCGTGCGGCGGAAAACACGGTCGCGGCGGCGTCGGCTCCCAGCGGCGTAGGGGTGCGGTACGCCGCCAGCGTCGCCGCCAACAGCAGCGCGGCGCCCGCGCAGGCGATGATCAGGCCACGATTTCTTCCCATTCCCATGATCAGTTCCGCGACGTGTTAATTGCGCTGCAGTTGTTCTCGGCTGCAGATGTTATGGACTGTTGTTCTAATCGCGCTGCTGCTGTTCCGCCTGGTGACGCTTGATGCCGTCCAAAATCTCCGCGTGCGCCAGTTCGAGGCCGGACCAGCCTAAAACCTTGACCCACTTGCCCGTTTCGAGATCCTTGTAATGTTCGAAGAAATGCTGGATCTGCTTCAAGCGAATCTCCGGCACATCCTCGATGCTTTTCCAATGCGTAAACAGCGGACAGATGTCGTCGGTGGGTACCGCCAGCACCTTGGCGTCGCCGCCCGATTCATCGTCCATGCGCAGCACGCCCAGGGCGCGACAGCGCACCACCACGCCGGGCATCAGCGGAAACGGGGTATGCACCAGCACATCGACCGGGTCGTCATCGCCGGCGCGCGTCATCGGCACGTAGCCGTAGTTGGCTGGATAGTGCATGGCGGTCATCATGAAGCGATCGACGAACAGCGCGCCGGATTCCTTGTCGATCTCGTACTTCACCGGGTCCGACGCCTGCGGGATCTCAATGATGACGTTGAATTCCCGCGGCACGTGCTTGCCGGCCGTTACATCGTGAATGCTCATCCCAAGAACATACTCGTATCCGCAGACTAGAACTAGTCGATCGCGATGGCGTGCGGCTGTACACCCACCGCGAAGGGCGAGCCGGCGACCGGGACGAGCGCGCCGCCGGCACTCACCGTGTACGCGGATACGTCGTTGGAATTGGAATTCGCGGCGTACAGAAACTGTCCGGAAGGATCGATCGCGACCGCGATCGGCAGGATTGCGGCCGCCGTCGCGGACGACACGGTCAACGCGCCGGTGGCCGGCGTGATGGCGAAGGTGACGACTTGATTCGCCGCTTCCGCGTTGGCGCCGAAGAGGTAGAGTCCATTCGGGTCGATCGCGAGTCCCAGCGGATTCGTTCCTGCCGCGATCGGCGAGCCGGAGATCGGCGTCAACGCACCGGTGGTCGCGTTGAGCGCGTACTCGCCGATGGTTCCTGCGGAATTGTTGGACACGAATGCAAAGGCGTCCGTGGGATCGATGGCGATCGACACCGGTCCCGCGCCGGCCGCGAACGGCGATCCGGAGACGCCGCTCAGCATGCCGTTTGCCTGGTCAATGAGGAATACGGAGATGGTGTTGCCGCTGAAATTCGTCACGTAGAGAAAGTTGCCGTTCGGATCGATGGCCAGCGCAGCCGGTCCCGCACCCGCGTTGAACGGAGCATCGACGACCGGAGTCAAGGTGCTGCCGTTGATCGCGTAGGCCGATACATTGTTGGAAGTGAGGTTCGCCACGTAGACGAAATGATCCGTCGGATCGACCGTGACGGCGACCGGGCCGCTGCCGGCCGCGATGGGAAATCCCGTCGGTGTCAACGCGCCGGTCGTGGCATCGATCGAATACATGGAAACGGAGTTGGACGCATTGTTGGCGACGAACAGGAATTGACCGTCGGGGTCGACCGCGAGCCCGGCCGGCCCCGTGCCGTTCGCGGCAAACGGCGAACCGCTCAGGGGCAGGAGCGCGCCGCTCGCATCGATCGCAAACCCGGAGATGGTGTTCGACTGAACGTCGGCCACGTAAGCAAATCGCCCGGCCTGCGTGCAGGCGACGATGACGTTGGTGATGCTCGCCTTGCCGATCGTGCCCGAACCATTGCGTACCGTGCAGTTCTGCGACGGATTGGCAGGCTGCGTTCTCACGGTAACCGAATAGGCGGCGCCGCTGTCGAGCCGCGTGCCGAAGAAAAAGCCGCCGTTGCTGTTGAAGGGCAGGTCGGCGCCGCCGTTGAGCTGCAGCACCAGACCGGATCCGGTCAATCCGGTCAGGGTGCCCCCGACTGTGAATCGAGCGCCGCCCGTAATAGGGCAGCCCGACAGGGCGAGTGCCGCGGCGCTTACCGCCGCGATGGCCAGTATCTTCACGAAGGCTCTCCGGAAATTTTTACAATTTTGCTGCAACGACCGCATTCCTTCTGCGACACGCCTGCCTTCCTTCCATGGACAGCGGCGCCGCGAATTGATGCGCTGCTTTTGGGAAAAATTTGCGTAAAGAACTGTGTAGCTCGAGGATGACACTGCGCCGAGGCTCGGCGCAATTCATTGTAAACTTTCTCGACGGAGGAAGCTTCCTCGACGCATTCGTATTTTCCATTTGAATCATCGGAGTGACACATGCGCTATCGCTTATTGGGCCAAACCGGATTGTATGTTTCGGAGCTTTGTCTTGGCACCATGACCTACGGCGGGAATCCGGGTATTTGGGAGACGATCGGTAACCTGCAGCAGGATGCTGTCAACGAACAAGTGAAGTTCGCCGTTGATGCGGGTATCAATTTCATCGACACGGCCAATGTGTATTCCGTCGGCAAATCGGAATCGTTGCTCGGCCAAGCGCTCAAGACGCTGGGCCTCAAACGCGATCAGCTGATCGTGGCCACCAAGGCCACGGGCAGCATGGACGACTCGCCGAACGGGCGCGGGCAATCGCGCCATCATTTGTTCAACCAGATCGATGCCAGCCTCAAGCGCCTGCAGCTCGATTACGTCGATTTGTACCAACTGCATGGATTCGATCCACTGACACCTTTTGAGGAATCCCTGTCCGCGTTGAATGATCTGGTGCGGTCCGGAAGGGTGCGGTACATCGGTCTGTGCAACATGGCGGCCTGGCAAGTCATGAAATCCCTGTGCGTCTCGGAGCGCATGAATCTGGCCAAATTCGTCAGCGTGCAAGCCTACTACACCATCGCGGGACGCGATCTGGAGCGCGAACTTGTGCCCATGATGCAAGATCAGAAGCTGGGGTTGATGGTGTGGAGTCCGTTGGCGGGCGGGCTGCTCAGCGGCAAGTTCAGCGGCGCCGAGGACAAGGGCCCGGCCGGCGCACGCCGCGGCGCTTTCGATTTTCCGCTCGTGGACAAACCCCGCGCATTCAAATGCGTCGATGCGATGCGCCCGATGGCCGGCGCGCGCAACGTCTCCGTGGCGCAGATCGCTTTGGCCTGGCTGTTGGCGAAGCCATTCGTCACAACTGTGATCATCGGCGCAAAATCGATGGATCAATTGCGCGACAATATTGACTCGACGCGGGTTCGACTCGAGGATGCGGAGATCAAGCAGCTGGACGAGATCAGCGCCTTGCCGGCGGAATACCCGGGGTGGATGTTGGCGTATCAGGGACAAGCCCGTGCCAAGCCGCCGGTGAAGGAGTGATGTCGCCGATACCCGACAGAAACGCGCCCCGGTGAACCAAATGCGTCGAGCGCCGCTCCAATGTCTGCAAAGGATCGTCATGCCATTATTCCAATCGGATGCCCTCAAACGCTCGGAAGCTGTCAAACGCGCGGCGCTCGGGGTGCTGCTCATCGCGGCCTTGGGTCCCCGCATCGCCTCGGCGACGTTGGGCGAACCGGAAGTCACGGTTCAGACCGATGTCGTGCGGGCACACGCATCGATCAAATCCTCGCAGGATCGCGCGAACTATCGGGTGCACGAAATCCAATTGCCGTCGGGAACGGTGATGCGCGAGTTCGTTGCCCCGAACGGCAATGTATTCGCGGTGGCGTGGCAAGGGCCGACCCGGCCTGATTTACGGCAGGCGCTGGGCCAATATTTCGACACCTATGCCTCGGCACCCCGATCCAAATTGGCCGATCGCCGCCATGTGCAGATTCAGCAGGGCGATCTGGTGGTGCAGGCCGGCGGCCACATGCGCGCGCTTTCCGGACGAGCCTACCTGCTCAGCGCGGTTCCCAGCGGCGTGGATCTCGGAGATTTGCACTGATGGTTTCAATGCGCGCGCTTCGCTCGGGACTCGTCCTCGCTCTCGCACTGTCGGCCACCGCGTGCGGCGGTGGTGGTGGAGGCGGAGTGGGGGTCGGCCCGCCGCCGCCGCCGCCGCCCGCGAGCAACGTGGCCAGTGTCACCATCGATCAGGGTCCTTTGAACGCCAGCGTCAACATGCTGTTCGCTTCCGTCACGGTCTGCGTGCCCGGGAGCACCGCCAACTGCCAGACCATCGATCATATCCAGGTGGACACCGGTTCCTACGGGCTGCGCATCTTGGCGCCGGTGCTGACCTTGACGCTGCCGGTGGAGACCTTGGCGAACGGCAATTCCCTGGTGGAGTGCACCCAATTCGTCGATGGTTACAGCTGGGGACCCGTCGTGTCGGCGGACGTGCAAATTGCCGGTGAGACGGCGCATTCGCTGCCCGTGCAAGTGATCGGCGATACCCGATTCACCAACATTCCCACGAATTGCTCCAGCACCGGCGGCACCCAGGAAGACACGGTCGCAACCTTTGGCGCGAATGGGATTCTGGGAATCGGTCCGTTTCAACTGGATTGTGGAGATTGCGATACGGTGGCAACTCACGGCTTGTACTACGCCTGCGCCACGACCTGCACGGAAACGACCGTGCCGACCAACCTGCAAATGCCGAACCCCATCACGCATTTTGCGGCCGACAACAATGGCGCGATTATTGTGCTTCCCAGCGTCGCCGCGGGGGGCGCCGCCAACGTCGGCGGCTCGCTTATCTTCGGCATCGACACGCAAGCGAACAATCAGTCGGGAACCCAGACCGTATTGACTGTGGATGGCAATGCCGAATTTCCGATCACGTTCAACGGCCAGACCTTGGCGAACAGCTTCATTGACAGCGGCTCCAACGGTATTTATTTCAACGACAGCAGCATCTCCAAGTGCGTGGCGCCGCCCAACGATCCTACGTCGCAAATCGTGAATTTCTACTGTCCGCCGAACACGCTCAGTTTCGGGCTCAGCATCCAGGGGATGAATGGCGTCATGGCGAATAATCTGACGTTCAACGTGGGCAATGCGCAGACGATGCTCAACAGTAATTTCGATGCCTTCCCGCAGCTGGCGGGCACGAATCCGAACCCCGGCAGCTTTGACTACGGCCTGGCATTTTTCTACGGCAGGCGAGTCGCGGTCGCCGTCGAAGGCGACACGACGTCGGCCGGCACGGGGCCCTACATCGCATTCTGAAGCCCATGCGGCAGCGGCTACCGTCATTTAGAGAGGCAGGATAGACTGCCTCCTAAATGAGCACCACGGCATCTTCCACCGCGGCGGGCACAGGTTCCAGCGCGGCCGGCACGGGCAGTCTGCAACTCGAGTATTTGTCTTCGCATCTGATGGCGTCCCAGCCTTCGTCTTGGTGGCAGGGCGTCCTCGGCGTCGTCGGCTTCGATAAGCCGCCGAACCTCGATCGCCCTCGCATTCCGGTGACGGCGAGCATGGTTCGCTCGCTGTGCGCGGACGATCTTTGCGAAGTATGGCGGGTCGCCAGTCCCGAGGTTCGGATGTCCAGCGGTTCGGAGCACGGAAAGATACGCTACCGCTATTCCGATGATTTGCTGTTCGGCTCTCTGTTGATCGCGGAGCAAGCCATCGATGCGCGCAGCGAGGCGGAGGCGCTGCAGCGCGCCACCGAGAGCGCATATCAGGAAATCTTCGATTTGTTGGATGACACCGCCCACCCGCACGTGATCCGCATCTGGAATTATTTGCCGAACATCAATGCGCAAACCGGCGGCGACGAGCGCTATCGGCATTTCAATTCGGCGCGGCAAATGGCATTTCGAAAATCAGGTCGGGCTACCATGGGGACCGTGCCCGCCGCCAGCGCGTTGGGCTCGCCGGCCGGCAGTCCGCTTTCCATTTATTTCCTGGCGGCACGGCGGCCGCCCAAGATGATCGAGAATCCGCGGCAGACGAGCGCCTATCATTACCCGCCGAAATTCGGCCGGCATAGTCCGATATTTTCGCGCGCCTGCGTCTGGGGCGAATCCGGCGGCAGCCGGCTGTTCGTTTCGGGGACCGCCAGCATAGTCGGGCACGAAACCATTCATCGCGGCGACGTGATCGCGCAGACTCGCGAGACCATCGTCAACATCGGCGCATTGCTGGAGCAAGCCAATCGCATCGTCGGCTCGAGCCGCTATTCTTTGGACGGCCTGAAGCTCAAGGTGTACCTGCGCCATCCTTCGGACCTGCCCGACGTCGAGGCCACGTTGGCCGGGCTGCTGCCTCCCGCGGCTTCCATCGTGTACTTGCAAGCGGATGTTTGCCGCGAAGATTTGCTCGTGGAAATCGAAGCCGTCGGTTAGGGCGCGATATTTTCAAGGTTTATACGGGAAGGCCTTGTCCGGATAGGCGGGCGGCGCGGGCACGGGTCGCGGGTCGGTCCTGATCTCTTCCTTCAATAAATCCAAGGCCGCCTTGAGCTGCGCGTCCGCGCCTCCGAAGGTTTCGTGCGGAAGATTGTCGATGACGATGTCCGGCTCGACTCCGTGGCCCTCGATCAGCCACTTGCCCTCCGGTCCGTAGACCCCGAGTTCGGCGGCCGTGGCGATGCCGCCGTCGGCTTCGAAGTTGTTGCTGCTCAGCCAGATCTCTCCTCCCCAGGTGCGCACGCCGATGGTCTTGCCCAACTTGAAGCGGTGAAACCCTTCCGTGAACGCCTCGCCGTCCGACGCGGTTTCCTGGTCGCAGAGCACGACCATGTGGCCGCGAAACGCGTATTGCATGTTCCACTCCGAATCCCCCACGCGCGGCTGCCAATAAAACCAGGCCTGCCGCAGCAGTTTTTCCAACAACCAGGAGTCGATGTTGCCGCCGTGATTGTGGCGAACGTCGATGATGAGGCCCTGGCGCTTGTAGATCGGATAATATTCGCGCGCCCACTGGTCGATGTCCTCCGGTCCCATGGCGCGCAAGTGCACATAGCCGATTTGTCTGCCCGACTCCGCATCGACCTTGAGGCGGCGGGTATATTCCCACTCCGAGTAGCGTAGGTTCGCCTCGTCGGCGGCCTTGATGGGCGTCACCAGCACATCGCGCGTTTCGCCGCCGCCGGATTTCACACGCAGCAGCACTTGCGTCCCGGCCTTGCCGCGCAGCAACGCCCGCTCGTCGGGTACGCTCGAGGCGCTTTCCCCGTTGATGCTGACGATCACTTCTCCGTCCCTGACCCGCGACTCGGGACGATCCAGGGGCGCTGCGTTGTTCGGCAGGTCCGGATCGTGCGTATAGACATGCTCCACCACGAAACCGCCGGCTCTGTCATCGCGCTTGAGTCGGGCGCCGAGCGCCGCCAGCTCGATTTGGTCGGAGGATTTGCGTACATCGCCGCCGCGCACGAAGATATGCAGCGCGGACAGCTCGCTGACCATCTGCGCGATCACCTCGTTCAGCTCTTCGCGGTCCGAGACGCGGTCCACCAAGGGCAGATAACGCGCGCGCATGGCGTTCCAATCCACCCCCTGCATGTTGCGATCGTAGAAATAATCCCGTTCCAGGCGCCAGGCATCGAAAAAGATGCCGCGAAAATCCGCGCGCGGATTCGTGAAGAAGGACCAGCTGGACAAATTGATCGTCGACTTGTCGAGCACTTTCTGGTCGGAGAAAGCGGCGGCCTTGATGTCGGAATCGACGACGTAGAAGTTGCGGGCTTTCGCCACCAGCAGCTTTTTTCGATCAAGCGAGATTTCAAAGCTCTTGATGTCGCTCGCGACGGTTTCCACCTCGTCGCCCTTGTTGGCGATCTCCAAACATTTCAGTGCCAATTTGCGCGGCGCCTCGTCCGATGCGTCGAGCCAACACAGCCGCTTGTCGCTGATCTGCAGCTGGTCATAGTTGCCGGGCGCAACGGGCACTTCCGCGAGCCGCGACTGCAAGTCGCCGAAGTCGATCCGCACCTCCTTGGGGGTTCTCGAGCCCGACACGGCGGCGGCGCTCTTGGCGGGCGCCTTGCCCGCGGCGGCCCTGGCATCCGCAGCCTTTGTGTCGGCGGTCTTGGCGTCGGCTTTGTCATCGGCCTTCGGCGGCGCGTCCGGATGCAGTTCATCCGCCGGCAGGAAGGGAGAACGCAGACCGGGGACCAAGGCGAGTTCGTAGATTTTGACGGGGCGATCGAAATGCGGTTCGGGCTGCCGCGCGCCCCAGGGGGATTCGACCGTGGTTTTGAGCGACCGGTCGGATAAGAAGTACAACCAATTCCCGTCGGCACTCCAAACCGGGCTCACGCTGTTGTAGCGGTCCGAGGTGATGGATTGCAGCGCTCCTGAATCCACGTTGAACACGCCGATCTGCTGAAACTGATTCGCGGCCGTTTGCGTGAAGGCGAGCCAGCGGCTGTCGGGAGACCACGCGAGATTGTCGAAGTCGCCGAATCGCGATTGCGCAATGCGCTTGTCTTGCTTGGTGCCGGTGTCGTAAATCCACAGCTGCTGATCCTTGTCCCGATGCGCCAGCCATTTGCCGTCCGGCGAGGAGATGCCGTCCCAGCGCAGCACCTTCGCATTTCGCGTCCATTGTTACGGCGCGCCGGCGCCATTGGCGGGGTACTTCCAGAATTCGGTTTCGCCGCTGGCCGTCGAGAGCGCAACGATGTGTTTGCCGTCCGGCAAGAAGCGCGCTTCCCGATAACGCACGCCGGGATCGCCCGCCACCTTGATGATTCGGCCGCTCTTGACGGGCAGGGTAAATACCTCGCCGCGCGCCGTGAAAATCGCGCGAGCGCCATCGGGAGAGATATGCACGCTGGATAGAAAATTCAGCGGCGTCTTCACCCAATGATCGCGCAGCTGGTCGAAATCCGACACCATGGAAATCGGAATGATCTCTTCTTTTCCGCTTTTCAAATCGAGCGACCAGAGATCCGCGCCGCAGGCATAAACCACGCGCCCGTCGGACAGGGACGCGCTGGCGATGTCGAAGCCGCGCTGATGGCTCTCCTGCCTGACATCGCGGCCTCGAGCGTCCATGGAAAAGACGTTCATCACGCCGTCGCGGTCCGAGAGAAAATATACACGCTCGTTCCAGAACATCGGATTGCGGGAGGTACCCGTCCAATCCGCCGTCATGGGGCTAGCCTCGCTGCCGCCGTCGAAGCGCCAAAGAGTTTCGTTGTAGCCGCCCTGGTAGCGCTTGGTGAAGCTGGGTTGCTTTCTCCAGCGGGTAAAGAAGAGTGTGCGGCCGTCCGAGCCATATGCCGCCTCCGAGCCTTCCGCCAACGGCACGATTTCCCGGCCGCCGCGAGCATCGAGCAAGACGAGCTTGGGGTCAGGCAGCGTGGAGAAGCGGTTGGTGCTCACCATCAGGCGGCCATCGGGTGCCCACGCCACCGGCACCGAGTCTCCATTCCAGGTGCGCCGTTCCGGGACGCCGCCCGCGAGCGGCAGCGTGTAGACATCGCTGGGTCCCTCGTACTGGCCGACGAACGCAACGCTCCGCCCGTCGGTCGAAATCCGCGCCATGGATTCGACGCCGGAGTCGGAGGTCAGGCGCCGCGCCGTGCCGCCGCGGATTCCCACGGACCAAAGATCGCCTTCGGATGTGAACACGACGGTGTCGCCATGCACGGAAGGGTAACGATAATACCCGCTGCGTCCCCCGGTATCGCCCGCCGCCGGCGCGGCTGAAACGGCGCAACACGCCGCCATGATGGCCCCTGCGACCAGCAGGATTCGTTCGGTTGGCATCTTAATCCGTCCCCCATGTTCTTCCGCTCAATAATTACATAGGATGCGGATGCGCCGATACTCGTGCTCGGCGCGCCATCACTGGAATTCGAACCGAGAAGCCTAAATGAACGACACCAAAGCGAGAGACACAAAAGCGAGCGGTACGAAGGCCGGCGCCCAGCATTATCGCTGGACGGAAATACCGAGAGAGGCGATGAAGGGCGGCATCACCCGCCAGCTGATTACCTCTGAGCGCATGATGATTGCTCATGTGCGCCTCAAGAAAGGCGACGAGGTGCCGACGCATTCGCACGAAAACGAACAGATCACCTATATTCTCGAGGGTGCCCTGCATTTTTGGCTGGGACCCAAGGGCGAGCGCGAAGTGACGGTGCGCGCCGGCGAAGTGCTCGTCATCCCGTCGAATCTCGAGCACCGCGCCGTGGCGCTGGAGGAGACCCTCGACGTCGATGTCTTCAATCCGCCGCGGCAAGATTGGCTGAACGGAACGGATGCGTACCTGCGGGGCTGACGCCAGGCGGTGATAGCCTGTCAGTCGGTCGGATGCGTGTCAGTCGCTCGAGCGATTCAGTCGCTCAAGCGATAGAGATACGCCGCCAGTTGCGAACCTAATCCGCTGGCGACAAACACCAGCTTGTTGTTCGAGGTGAGCTTGCGCAGCCAATCAAAAGCGCCGCCGTCGATCAACGGCATGTGCTCGCCGCTGCGGCAGCGCGCGCTGATCATGAACCGCAATCCATCGTAGTAGTCATGCGTCAGCGTTTCGAATAGGACCGGGGTTCCCGGCAGGCGGCCCGCGATGCGCTCCCCCAACACCTTGCGCTCGGGCGTCGCGAGAATCTTGACGATCCTGTCCGGGAAAACGTAGCCATGCTGCTCGAGCCGATTCAATGCACTCAAGTGCGTCTGCATGTGCTCGGACAGTGACTCCACCAGCAAATCCTGATCCTTGCGTTCGTGGCCCGCGGTCGTGATGCAGAACATCCGGAAGTGCGCCGCGAAACCGGGGACGTTCGGCACCGCCTGGGCGCGAACGCAGCGATGATTCGTGGTGAGTTTGATCGTTTGCGCGGCATTCTTGCGCAAGCGGCGCGCGCTTTCGAGAGCCAGCAGGTTGGTGGGATCGGATACGACTTCCGTGCCGCGAACCGTCGATACGATTTTATTTTGGCTGGCCAGCGCGATGCTCGAGCAGGAACCGAGCGGTGCCAGCGGCGAGAGCTCCAAGGCTTCGAACCCCGATGCGGCCGCCAGCAGGTGGCCGTCCAGCTGGTTCAGCGTTCGCTGGTCGATATAAGCCGGGGCGACGAAGCGATCTCTTTCCCACTGCTGTTGAACATGTGCAGCCGATCGCTCGGCAGCGCGCCGCTCAGCGACATCGAGGAGCAATGACCAAAGCTCGGACGCGGCCAACCCGCCTGCCAGCGCGGCGTAGGCTGCATCTTCGATGCCCGCGCGCGCCCAATTGCGTCCCATAGAGCCCCCAAAGAGCCGGTCGGCATCAGATCATAAGATGCGGCGGCACGCGCGCATTGGCCGCACGCTCATAGGCCCGCGCGACCTGCAGCAGCAGCCCATCCTGATTGCGGCGGGTCACCAGCGTGATGCCCACAGGCAAGCCGCTGACCAGCCCCGCGGGGACCGTGAGGCTGGGATAGCCCGCGACCGCCGCGGCACTGGCGATTTGCGATGATCCACCGCCGCGACGATCGCCCCAGACCGGATCGATGAGATCGGCAGGTCCGTTGCTCGTGCCCACCAACACTTCCACTCCCTGCTGACCGAGCAGCGTCGCGAGCCCTTCCACGTCCGCGGTGCGTGTCAACGTGGCGCGGGCCTTTTGATAGGCCGGATCGCTCAAGGGTCCCTTTGCCTCCGCCATGTCGAACAGTTCCTGACCGAAGACGATCAGTTCATCGTCTGCATGAGCTCGATTGAAGGAAATGAGGTCGGCCAGGGTCCTGCATTCAACCTGCGAGGCATCCAGTGTCGCCAAATAGGCATTGATGGCGTCCTTGAATTCAAAGAGCAGCGCTTCGAGTTGCGAATCGCCCATCTCGTCGAAGGCTTTGGCCGGCTTCAAATCAACGGTCACCGCGCCCTCGTGCTCGAGCACGGCTCGCGCATCGGCGAACAGCCGAGTGGTGTCCGGATGCGCACCCTGCGGTACAGGCATGACCCCCATGCGCACGCCGCGCAGACGAAAGCTCTCGATATCGGCGCCATGCGCGCCGAAGCCCAAGGGTCGTTCGGCGATCACGGCAGCGAGAATGGCGGCGTCTCCCACCGTGCGGCACATCGGGCCCGCCGTGTCCTGCAGCGGTGAAATGGGCACCACGCCTTGGCCGCTGACGACGCCGACCGTGGGTTTCAGGCCTACCAGTCCGTTGATCGAGGAAGGCGAGAGGATGGAGCCGTTGGTCTCGGTGCCGATCGCCGCCGCACAAAAGCTCGCCGCCGCCGCAACCCCGGAGCCGGCGCTCGACCCGGACGGGTTTCGGGCGGGATCGTAGGCATTGCGGACCTGGCCTCCCACACCGCTCCAACCACTGCATGAACGCGTCGAGCGAAAGTTTGCCCACTCGCTTAAGTTGGCCTTGCCCAGGATGATGGCGCCCGCGGCGCGCAAACGCGCCGCCAACGGCGCATCGGCGCTGCGAAAGGACTTGGCAAGTGCGTAGGAGCCTGCCGTGGTCGCCATCGGGTCGCGCGTCTCGATGTTGTCTTTGACGATAATCGGAATGCCATGCAGCGGGCCGCGCAGCTTTCCCGATTTGCGTTGCGAATCAAGCGCTCGTGCGTCACTGAGCGCGTTGGGATTGACCGCCAACACCGACCGGTATTGCGGACCGTGGTGATCGAAGCGCGCAATTCGCGTGAGATACGCCGCCGCCAAGGCTTCCGAGGTCACGGCGCCGGCGGCCAGGGCGCGCTGCAGCGAAGCAATGGACTGCTCGGTCGGGTCAAAGGCATGGTCGGCGGCGCGCAGCTCGCCGACCGCCGCGGCCAGCGACAGGCCCCCCGCTGTTGTAAGAAAGCCTCGGCGATCCATGAATTATCCTCTTGGTATTTGGAATCGGGCGCCTGCCGCAGCCCGGTGTGTTCTAAGCGCGGACAGACGCTCAAAGTATTTTCAGCGGAATTCTTTACAGTTCCCGGTGGATTTGTTACTTATTCGTAGTCGGCTATGAGATATCTCATATACCGATAACGCTAAATATAACGCTGCAGGGGATGAATACCAATGACTACGACACGATCGCGTCGATATCGTGTGTGGCGCAAATTACTCGCGCTGCCCGCTCCGTTTGCCCTATGTATGACCGCGCATGGTCAAGTCACCCCGAAAGCGGCGACGGCGCCTGAGGAGCTTCAAGAGGTCGTGGTCACCGGTTCGCGCATCGCGCGTCCGGAATTCGACAATCTCGAACCGACGACCGCAATTGACTCGAAAACCTTCGACCAGCGCGGTTATCTCGATGTCGGCCAGGCGCTCAACGAGCTCCCGGCATTCGGCGTGGCGCCCTCGAGCGCCGCCAATACACAGTCCGGCTTTGGTGTCGCACAGAGCTTCGTCGACCTGTATGGCTTGGGTTCGCAGCGCACCCTGACCTTGGTCAATGGCCGGCGCTTCGTCTCTGAGAGTTCCGCAACCTTGAACAACTCCAATGCCAACACCAGCAACGGCGGAAACGGTACGCAGGTTGACCTGAATGTCATTCCCACCAAGCTGATTGATCACGTCGAAGTGGTCTCGGTGGGCGGCGCTCCCATCTATGGCGCCGATGCTATTGCCGGCGTGGTCAACATCATCTTGAAGAAGGACTACCAGGGTCTCGATGTCGATGCTCAAGTGGGCGCCTCGGGCCAGGGAGATGCGTGGAACTATCGGACGCGCATCTTGGGCGGCCAAAATCTGTTCGACGGCCGGGCCAACATTACCGCGGTGGGAGAGTTCACGAAGACCGACGGCCTCGTTGGTACTTCTCGCCCGGTATATGCGGCGGACTTAGGGTTTCTAGCGCCGGCGACACCGGGTAAGTTCAACAGCGTGCTGACGCCGGCCAATTCGGTGCCGTCAGTGAGTTTTGGCGGCGTTCCGCTGGTGGACGACGTGTTCTTTTCGCCGGGGATCTTCGGAGTTCCGAATAGCACCATCGGCGTGACGAATGGCGCCGGCCAGGTGACCCAGTTCGGACCCAACGGCTCGCTCATTCCGTACAACGTGGGCACGCCAACCGGTAATCCCATATTCAACAGCGGCGGCGATGGCGAACGGCTCTCGCAAGTCAGCAACCTGCTGTCACCGACCGAGCGCATCAATATCGACACGTTGATGCACTTTCAGATCAATGACCGTCTCAACGCCTTCGGCGAGGGTTACTTCTCCGAATCGCATGCGACGAATTTGCTCTCCCAGCCGGCCTACAACACCGGTCTGTTCGGCACAGCCGGTACGCCCAACGGCAACTTCGTCATCAGCATCAACAACCCGTTCTTGACCCCGACCGATCGTGCGCTGATCCAGACGGCGCTGAATAATTATGCGGCGTCACTGCCGTTCGGGGCCCCCCTGTACGGCGGGGTGACCGCCGGCCCGGGACAGCCGGTGTCGTACCCGGCGTGGAACACCAGTCAGTTCTATATTTCCCGCGCGAGCGTCGATCTCGATAACGGCCGGGCGACCGACACCCAAATTGTGGCTCGCGGTGTCGCGGGACTCAACGGCGACTTCTCGTTCGCTTCAAGAAACTTCAACTGGGAAGTCTCGGTGAGCTATGGCACGTCGGATAACACGCAAGTCACGCCTTCCTACGTGTTCCAGAACGCGGCCAATGCACTGAATGCCACGAGAAATGCTGCCGGTCAGATTGTTTGCGCCGGCACACCCGTCAATGCCCCGACCTCGACGGATTCGAGCACTTGTGCGCCGCTGAATGTTTTCGGCAACGGTTCGCCGAGTGTGGCCGCGCTGCAGTACATCACGCATCTGGCTACGGTCGATTCCTTCAATACGCAGAGAGACACCAACGCCTTCATCGGCGGCGACATCTTGAAAGTGCCTGCCGGCGAGTGGAAGTTTTCGGCCGGATTTGAGAACCGCCGCGAATCTGCGAGCTTCAACCCCGACAATTTCTACACTCAAAATCTCGGCCAAGCGCAGGTCACGGCTGTCGCCGGTTCGTACATCACCAACGAGGGCTATTTCGAGACTTTGCTGCCAATTTTTTCGCCGATGCAAGACATACCGGGATTGAATCGAGTGGAGGTGGAAGGGGCGGCGCGGCGTGTCGATAATTCCTTTGCCGGCACTGCCACGACTTACACCTACGCCGTACGGTGGTCGCCTATTGAGGATGTGCTGTTCCGCGGCAACAAGACCAAGTCGATTCGAGCGCCGTCGATCACGGAGTTGTTCCTGCCGTCGGCATCAACGTTTTCGTTCGCCAATGATCCTTGCGATAAGAACTTCGTGAGTCAGGGTCCGGTACCCGCGACACGCGCAGCGAACTGCGCAGCATCCATTCCAGGTTATAACCCGGCGACCTTTACCTCAAACGTCGTCAACGCGACAGCCCTCGGCACGACTTCGGGTAACCAAAACCTGCAGAGCGAAATCGCATTCTCCAAGACGTTCGGCGTTGTGCTGCGTCCGCGATTTGTGCCGAAGCTCAATATATCAGTGGACTACATCGACATTGCCCTCAAGAGCGCCATCGAGTCATTGACGCTGACGGATAATCTCGACGCCTGTTACGACTCGTCGAATTTTCCGAACAATCCCTCCTGCACCGCATTCACGCGAAATGGCGCAGGTCAGATCACGAACTTCCACTCGGGCTACGTCAATGCGGGTCTGTTGGAATTCACGGGCATCCAAGCGGCGTTGGACTACACCTTTGACCTGCCATGGGCTTTGGGAAGCTTGCAGGCCAGCGCGCACTACCTCGATACCCAGAGGCTGAAATCGCAGATTGCAACGGCCGCCCCGCTCGATATATCGGGACAGATCGGTTACAGCAAGAACAAGGGAAATATCGATCTTCTGTACGCGAATGGGGGATTTTCATGGGATTGGCAGGGCATCTTCATCGGCCCGGCTCAATTCAGCAACCAGAACACGCCGACTTCGCAGGATATCCTGGGCGTGGGTTCATGGTGGCTCATCAATTCGACCATCGGCATGAAGTTCAACCCGCAGTTCCAAGCCCGGTTCATAGTGGACAACGTGTTCAACAAGCAGCCGCCGTTCCCTGCCATTGCCGGCACGGGTGGCAACTTCGCGAACGCGACCTCGGTCTACTTCTCTGGAATTCTAGGACGCACCTTGCAGCTCTCGGTGGACTACAGGTTTTACTAGAAGACAAAGAGTTCGTTCGAGCTCTGGTATTGGGAAGTTTGGAAAGGCGCCACGCAGGGCGCCTTTCCTTTAGGGACTCACCGATTTGCCTGCAGCATCGCAAGGCGACTAGAATCTGCGCCTGAAGCGGGCGTCGTATAATGGTAATACCCAAGCTTCCCAAGCTTGAGCCGTGGGTTCGATTCCCATCGCCCGCTCCACTTTTCGTTGCCTGGCGTGTCCCTACGTTGCCCTAGGACGCGGCTCAGCTCATCGTCCAGTTCCCACAGTCTCGACGCGGCTACAGTTCATTTGATCAAATGCGTCGATCGGCTTCTTGGTCGAGCTCGTTCTCGATGGCCTCATCCGTCCGTCATCGACCCACGTCTGCCGTTCACCAGTGTCCGCTTTCTGACTGGTTGTTCGATGCCAAAAGCTATTTGTAGTCGCCCCAATCTATCGGTACCGCGGGCCAAGCTCCACCGATCAGCGCAGGGAGCAGGTCTCTGTCAATGACTTCCCTGGTTGACTTCAGCACTGCATCCACACAGTCCGATAGATCGCCTGGGAGGGCGGACAGATGTAGTTGTTCAGAGACTTCTGACGGAGCGCCTCGGAACTTCAGATACGTGCGCACCGTGAATCCACCGAATTCGTCCTCCCTGTGCATGAAAGTGGTCAACGCCTGTCGAGCGCCATCCGGCGTACGAAGAAGCGCGATATTAGCTCCTCTTCCGTTATCAGGAAATTCGACATCAACCACTAACTCTTCTCCCGTAACGTCGCGATCCTTCCTTTGGACACTACTGATTATGAAACCTCTATTCGCCAGATCACCGAAATACTTAAGTACCGCGCCGTGAAACATGGTTTCTTCATCGATTGAGAAAGTCATCGTGCTAGCCACCCAAAATTGCTAGTTGCTCTGGAACCTTGCCTGCAATACCAAAACAAGAGAAGCTCAGACCGGTTTCATCCAGCTTACCGCACGTCGAGGACGGCCGCTTCAAGGCGATGATTTCGTAAGGTCCAGTGCCCGCTTTGGCCGCCTGCCGCCGGATTGATCTTGCTGCCGGTGTCGTTCCTGCGCGGCCTCGCGGCGGATTCCGACTCAGCCTACGCGACGTCGAGCAGCGCCCGCGGGTTCTTGGCGGCAACGAGCAGCAACGTGCGCGCGGCGCCCGACGGTGCACGCCGTCCCTGTTCCCAGTCCTGCAACGTTCGCACAGATACTCCAAGCAACGACGCAAACCGCGATTGGGTAAGTCCAGTCTTTCCTCGGATCATCGCGACATCCGGCACGTTGATCACGCGACCGTACTCGCCGCGCTTGATCTCGCGCAGCCCATCCAGGATCTCACGGCCTACATTTCTCTTTGTCTTAGCCATCTTCCACTTCCTTCCGGATCTGCCGGAGTACGTGAGTATGGATGTTGTCGGCGACGTTCTTCGGATACATCGTGAGCATCCAGATCACGCCGTGTGCACGGCGGACGTAGTAAATCACGCGGTAACCGCCCCGCTTGCCGCGCCCCGGTGCTGCCCGGCGAAGCTTGCGGACACCGCCCGAGCCCGGGATTACAGGTCCAGCCTCCGGATCCGTCATCAGCGCTGTCTGCAGTGCCAAGTACTCATCATCCGTCATGTAGCCGAGAACGAGCTTCGTAAAGAGGGGCGCGTCTCGATGAAGCTGAACATCACGGGACTATACG
>Ga0210400_10001257_pt1 | contig 25432 bp, 24 predicted proteins | sample IncBWH26MmetaG_FD_155456 | JGI IMG/M metagenome (GOLD analysis project Ga0210400, IMG submission 155456) | Forest soil microbial communities from Barre Woods Harvard Forest LTER site, Petersham, Massachusetts, United States - Inc-BW-H-26-M | ecosystem: Environmental > Terrestrial > Soil >...
GCCAAGGCGGATGGCGCGGTCGATGTGAAAGGAAATATCTCCCCGGCCTATGTCAAAGGGTTTGGCACGAACGTCAAAGTGACGCCCGCCTTCAACAGCCCGGCGCGGGGTCCCAATTGCCAGGCCGCGATGGTGGTTCACGAAGCGACCCACGTGATCGACGGAACCTCGGGCGACCCGCCCCGGCACATCTACGAGTGGGCGTCGAACGATCCGCCGATCAGCGGCAAGTTCGGCGACACCGGCTACGACCGGCAGACCCCGGAGGACGCGGTGCATAACGCGTCGGCCTATGCCTCCTTCGCGGTGCATGTGGCGCGCGGCCGGGACGAGCGCTTCGGCGACGGACGCCGCACCGAATAGGCGAGCATGCCGCCGACGCGGTGCTCGCGGGCCCGGTGAGGCAGGCTGGCGGAATGCGCTTCGCTGTTCCGCCCTACGTGCTGCTTTGACGGCGGGCGGGACGCCCGCGGTCCGGGGGGTTACGCCATCGCTTCTTCGGCGGCGGGGACTGTTTTCACTTCGTGGGCTTGGAGGCGCGGCAGGACTTCGCGGGCGAAGCGCTCGATCTGGTTCATGAACAGATCGTGCGGCAGGGCACCGCGGTTGATCGCCAGTTGCACCTGGTTGGCGCCGGCGCTCTCGGCGGCGTCGATGATGCGCTGGGCGACCTCGTCGGCGGTGCCCATCGGCATCGTCTCGGCCTGCTCCTCCAGCTGCGCCATCGTCAGATTGCGGAATTCCGAGCGCAGATTGGCGGCGGCGCGCAGATTCTCCGGCCGCACGTAATCGGTCGACGCCGACGTCGAATAGCCGCTCTGGCGGAGCGCCTCGGTCTCGGTGAAGTTGCCGTGGCTGAACAGGGTGCGGTTGAAATAGAGGATGTGCGGGCCGTATTCCCTGAGCGCCTGCGCCTTCGAGTCGGCGACATAGGCGGTGATGCCGAGCGACAGATGGTTCGGCGTGATGCGGTGGCCGGCGGCGGCGAGGCATTTCGCGTAATAGCGGATGATGTCGTCGCGCAGGCCGCGGGCGCGGCCGAGCCCCGGCGTGATCGGGATATCGTGGGCGGCGGCGAACTCGATCGATTCCTTGCTGCCGACGATCGGCATCCAGATCGGCGGGTACGGCTGCTGCACCGGGCGCGGCCATAGCGCGACATCCTTGTACGACCAGAACTTGCCCTCGTAGGAGAACACCTCCTCGGTCCAGGCGCGGGTGATGATGTCGTAGGCTTCCTCGAAGCGGGCGCGCGAATCCGCCAGCGGGATGTTGTGCACCTGGTATTCGCGCGGGATGCCGCGGGCGAAGCCGGAGATCAGCCGCCCCTTCGACAGGCAGTCGATCATCGCCAGTTCCTCGGCGAGGCGCAGCGGCTGGTGCACGGGGAGAAGGTTGCCGTAGATCAGAAGCTTCAGGTTTTTGGTGCGCTGCGCCGCCGAGGCGGCCATCAGGTTGGGGCTGTTCATCAGCCCGTAGGGCGAGCAGTGATGCTCGTTGAAGCCGACCCCGTCATAGCCGAAGCGGTCGAGCGCCTCCCAGGCGTCGAGATGCTCCTCATAGGTGCGCTCGGCGGTCTTCACGTCGAAATGGCGCTTCGGCAATGGATAGGGGAGCTCGGTGGCGCCCTCCTTCAGATGGTCGAGATTGGCGTCGTAGGCGAGCAGATCGAAGACAAAGACTTTCATTCCGCCGCCTCCTGCGGGGTCAAAACCGGGGCGCGCTCGCCGCGAAACGCCAACAAGCCCGTCGCAGCCGCGGCGACCAGCGCGAAACCGCACGCGCTCAAGAAGATCTGCGTCGGCGGCAGGCCGATCCGCAACAGCCAGCCGCCGAGCACCGGCGCGGCGATGCCGCCCAAGCGGCCGATGCCGAGCGCCCAGCCGAGACCGCTGGTGCGCATGCGCGCGGGGTAGAGCTTGCCGCAGGTCGCGTTGGCGCCGGTCTGGCTGCCGATGATCGTCATGCCGCACAGGAAGGTGATCGCCAGGAGCGCCGCGTAAGGCAGCGCGACCAGCGCGATCACCGCGATGAACACCGCGCCGACGGCGTAGTGGAAGGCCAGCGAGCGCTCCGGGCCGAGATGATCGATCAAGAGCCCGAGATAGAGGACGGCGAAGATCGCGCCAAGATCGCGAAGGCTGGAGGCAAAGACCGCGTCGGCCGGGCTCATGCCGATCAGGTGGAACACCTCGGGCATCCAATAGCCGAACAGGAACAGGTTCATCAGGCTGCAAAAGAAGATCACCCACAGCAGCACGGTCTGCAGCGCGTAGCCCTTGCTGAACAGCATCGCGACCGGATTGCCCTGCGCGACATCGACCGCATGCGGCTCGGCCTGATCGGGGTCGATGTCGAGGCGCTTCAGGAGGGCGGCCTGGCGCGGCGACAAATTCCCCCGATGGGCGAGGAAACGCGGCGATTCCGGCAGCCACAGCAATAGCACCGGCACCAGCAGCAGCGGGAACACCCCGCCGAGGATAAAGATTACCGGCCAGCCGAAATGCGGCAGCAGGACCGCGACGATCTGGCCGCCGACAAAACCGCCGAGCGGCGCGCCGGTGAAGGTGGCCATGATCATCAAGGCCCGCCGGCGGTGCGGCGCGTAATCGCCGGCCAGGGTCGCCGCCCCCGGGAAGGCGCCGCCGATCCCGAGCCCGGTGAAGAACCGCGTCACGGTCAGGAATTCGAGCGAGCCGGCGAAGGCGCTGGCCAGCGAGGCCAGCCCGAAGATCGTCAGGCTGGCGACCAGCAGCGGCTTCCTGCCGATGCGGTCGCCGATCGGCCCGCCCGACAGGGCGCCGACCAGAATGCCGATGCTCGACCACAGGAACGCGACGGTGAATGCCGACCCCTTCAGGTCCCAGACATGGGTCAGCGACGGGACCGACCAGGCGATCGAATTGATGTCGTAGCCGTCGCAGATCTGGATCAGTGTGCACAAGGCCGCGACGCGGAGCTGCAACGGGCCGATGCGCTGGTTTTCGAGGGCCGACTCGGCGCTCGACAGGGTCGCTTCCGCCATTTCTTCCTCCTCGCCCGTTTGCTTTTGTGGGCGGCGGGTCAGGCCAAGACCCGCGCAAATCCGGTCGCATCATGCCGCGCGACGGCGCAATTGCCTACTGCCGGCATCGCCTTGGTCCGGCGCTCCTGGGGCGGCTGTTGCTTTTCCGCGCCTCATGGGCAAGGTTCCGGTCAGCGCAAAAACCCCGGAGAGCTTGCCGATGACCACGCGTCCCCCCGCCGAGATCGGCATGAGCCTCGATGAGGTCGATACCCCGGCGCTGATCGTCGATCTCGACAGCTTCGAGCGCAATCTGCGGCGGCTGGCCGACCGGGTGCAGGGCGCCGGGGTGCGGCTGCGCCCTCATGCGAAGACTCATAAATGCCCGGTCATCGCCCTGAAGCAGATGGAATTGGGCGCGGTCGGGGTGTGCTGCCAGAAGGTCAGCGAGGCCGAGGCGATGGTCTATGGCGGGGTCAAGGACGTGCTGGTCACCAACGAGATCGTCGGCCGCCAGAAATTGCGCCGGCTGATGGCGTTGGCCAGGAGCGCGCGGATCGGCGTCTGCGTCGACGACCCGGCGCAGATCGCCGACCTCGAAACCGCCGCGGCGGAGGCCGGCATCACCTTGCCGGTGCATGTCGAGATCAACATGGGCGGCAACCGCTGCGGCGTCGAGCCGGGCGAGCCGGCCCTGGCCTTGGCGCGCCGGATCGGCGACGCGCCGCATCTGAATTTCGCCGGGCTGCAGGCCTATCACGGCTCGGCGCAGCATCTGCGCACCTGGGAGGAGCGGCAAAAGGCGATCGCCGGCGCGGTCGAGAAGGCCGCGATGACGCGCAACCTCTTGAGCGCCAACGGCATCCCCTGCGACAACATCACCGGCGCCGGCACCGGCACCTTCGAGTTCGAGGCGGCGAGCGGCGTCTACACCGAATTGCAGTGCGGCTCCTACATCTTCATGGACGCCGATTACGGCCGCAATTTCGACCGCGACGGCGCGCCGATCCACACCTTCGAGCCGAGCCTCTTCGTGTGGGCGACGGTGATGAGCCGGCCCACCGAGGAGCGCGCGATCGTCGATGCGGGGTTGAAGGCGCTCGGCATGGATTCCGGGCCGCCGACGGTGTGGGACGAGCCTGCCGCCGTGTATGAGCGCGCCTCGGACGAGCACGGCCGGCTCGCGGTGAAGGGAGCGACGAACCGGCTCCGGCTCGGCGACAAGGTGAAGCTGGTGCCGGGCCATTGCGACCCGACCGTCAACCTCTACGACTGGTATGTCGGGATCCGCGGCGAGCGCGTCGAAGCGGTGTGGCCGATCACGGCGCGGGGGGCGGTGTATTAGGGCGCGCGGCAAGGCAAGCCGGCCCCGAGCCGCCTCTGTGTACGATTACGGTATTCGGGCGCAGATGGGACCAAATTAAAATTCAGTGTGGCTGAATGTTGGGACAGCCAACATCACATGTTGTGATAGGGAATATCCTATTGTTGCATCCGGCGTAACTTGGGATAGGTCCCACGCAGGGGACAAATTGTCCCGTGCAAGAAATGCACTTTTGCATTCGGCGTAACTTTTACTTACGGGTACCGCAAAAATTCGTTGCAGGCGGGCAACAGCTTCCCGGCGGTGCCCGCCGCCTCGCGCATCATATCACATGCCTACCAACCTAGACGACACCGACAAAGCCGCCCTAGTCGAATTGCTGCGGGAGACGCTAAGGGCTGACCGCTATCAAAACCCCCGCCGAAGCGGGGGAAGTTTGGGGAGAACCGGGAGACCTGCAACAATCCCCGACCCCTAATGGTCGGCTACCTCCGGGGTTCCCGGGTGCGGGGTTTGGGACGTTCCCACCCCGGAGGAATAGCCGTGCCCGTCACTATCCCGCGATGTTCGCTGCTGGAGCAATCCGCCCTTCCGGATTAACCATTATCGGTTACAGGGAGCTGCGCCATAATACCGGGTAAAAGCCCTACCCTGGTAGGCGGCAAATCTGTAACATTGGCCGGCATGGCAGATGCGCCCCCTACCGAGTTGGTGCTCTCACCCCGCTGGGCCGTCAGCGTCGGCGAAATCGACGGCACCGCCCACGTCACCCTGCGGATTCAACATCCGCGCCTCGGGGAGCTGGCTTTTCTGTTGCCGAGCAATGACGCGATTGAATTGGCCGCCGCTCTCGAAAAAGCCTGGGAACGGCGGGACGACAGGCGGTTGCGCAGTGCCGTGCCGCGAGGTGGCGGCCAGGCCGAAACAGTGCGGCTGTCTCAGCCTGGTTTTGCATCCTGGTGGGCACGGCTTGTCCGGGCAGAACCCACGGTGACGACCAAATTTACCACCACCCCGACCAGCGCAGCGGATAAGCGGTCCAAAGGATCGGGTGGCGGATCGGCATAAGCCGACCAACGCACAGCGGATGCGGTTTACCGGCGGCCAGCGTCAGCGGTAATTCGGCGCTATTTCGCCGCGTGGCGTTTTTCGACATCGGCGATCAGCGTCTCGATCCAGGCGGTGCTGGTTGGGTCCTCGGCCAGTTTGGCGATCGCCTCGGCGGTGCCGCAGCCGGCGGTGATCCATACCGCATACGGCCCGGCCAATGGCGACAGCCGCATCGCGGTGTCGCAGAGCGCGACGAGCTTCGGATCGGCTTTCTTGGCCGTGTCGGCGATCTCTTGGCAGGCGGCGAGCGCGACGGCAGCGCCGAGGCCGGCCGCGAGCACCAGGCCGTTGATGATGCCGCGCTCCTTGAGGAGGAGCGCGGCGAGCGCGCAGCCGGCCGCGAGAAACTGCGCCAGCTGGCCGATGACGGTGTCGGAGAAATGCAGGCCGAGCAGCGCCAGCACAGCGCCGATCCCGGCGTAGGAGGACGGCTCGCTGAAGCGGGCAAGCAGATAGGCGAGGATTTGCATGACACATCCTTTCGTTCGGTGATGAAAAAAGCCGCCTTGCGGCGGCTTTCGGGGATCAGGGATCAGGAACCAGGGGTCAGGGGTCAGGGGTCAGGCGCCGGGGTCCTGAGGCCTGGCACCTGATTCCTGACACCTGGCGCGGCTCACTTGCGGTTCTGCTTCTGGGCGAGGTCGGTCTTCAGGTCGGCGATCGCGTGCATCACGCGGTCGAGGGCGGCGCGCATCTCCGACTGGAACTGGCGGTCCTCGGTGCGGCGCTCCTCGATCAGGCGCTCGGCGACAGTCAGGCGCGCCTCGTGGCCGGCGAGCGCGACGCGGAACTCGGCGCGCTGCACTTCGAGATCCGACCGGAGGCTCAGATAGCCGCCGAGGACGCCGCCGCCGACCGTGGCGATCACGACGATCGCCTGCACGAGGTGGCCGAGGTTGATGTCGGGGGTGAAGTGCGGGTGCAGCATGCTGTAGTGCGAGGACATCACAGGGTTCCAGAAAAAGAAAACGCTTCACCACGAAGGACACGAAGGACGCACGAAGGGACACGAAGGTGACGACGCGGCTGAAACGCCATCGCGCCCTTCGTGAGACCTTCGTGTCCTTTGTGGTGAGATGTTTTGTTGCGCGCGGCGCGCGCTAGAGGGTGCCGGAGAGGGTCCAGGCGAGGTTGGTGAGGGTCGGGTCGGGCGTCGCCGGCGCGGTGATCGTCAAGACGTCGCCGGCCGCGAAGGTGGTGGCGGTGGTCATTGTGAAGCTCGCCGTGGCGGTGGCGGCGGCGAAGACCATCGTGCCGATGGCGGTGCCGTTCTTGGCGATCGAGAAGGTCGCGGTGCTGGTGGCGGCGGTGCCGGCGGCGCCGTAGCTGCCAATGAGGCCGGCCGGGAAGGTGACGGGGGTCGCGAAGATGTAGCGCTCGATTACCTGCCTGGCGGCGGGGCTGCCGGACCATGCGCCGGCGACATAGGCCGGGCCTTGCACGGCGCCGTCGCCGGTCAGGCTGTAGCTGGTCGGGGTCAGCCCGGCGAGCCCCTGCAAACTTTGGCCGAAGATGTTGAAGGCGGGCAGTTTGACGTGGATCGTCTGGCCGATGAAGCTCTGGGGGTAGACGTATTTGAACAGCGACGGGTCGTTCGGGCCGAAACGCGCGAAGCTGGCGCCCGACGAATGGGCACCGATCGGCGTTCCGTAAACGCCGCGGCGCAGATAAGTCAGATCGTATTTATGGGCGGCGGTCAGCGTCGCGGTCGCGTAGGCGATCAGCTCGCCGTCGCAAAGCGAGAGGGTGACGAAGGCGTCGGCGTCGGCGGTGGTGCCGGAGAGGAGCTGGCCCTGGCTTTCGGTCAGGTCGACCGCGAGGGTGTTGGTCGTGTCGGGATCGGCGTGGCTCGGCAGTGCGGCGGTCAAGGTGCCCTGGCGGCCGCCGCGATAGATCGTGCCGGCATAGGCGTAACTCGTGCCGTCGAGCGACAGCCAGATCTGGCAGCCGCCCCAATTCGCGCCGCCGGTCGCGATGATCCACACTTCGGCGTCGCCGGCCGTGAGGCCCGATGGCGGCTCGAACAGGATCGGCGGATTGGTGTCGCCGGGATCGACCAGCGGATCGAGCGGCATGCCGGCGGTGGTCTGCTTCGGGTAGGCGATGGCGGTGCCGACGCCGATCGGGGTGATGGTGCCAGTCATTTATTGTCACCAGTGAGGCAGGGAGAAGAAAAAGGAAAACACTTCACCACGAAGGACACGAAGGTTTCGCAAAGGACACGAAGGCGCCTCACCGCACCACGGTGTTCGTGTGCCTTCGTGCGTCCTTCGTGTCCTCCGTGGTGAGTGGTTTAATTGCGCTCCGCGCGTAATGGTCACGGGGTCACTTCGGGGATTTCTTCGGCGGTGATGGTGAGGTCGCCATTGTCGTCTTCCTCGATCGCGGTGATGCGCACTGCCTTGTTGACGAGGCCGAGGGTCGTGTCTGTCACTTGCACGATGTCCATTGGTTCGAGCAGGGCGTAGCGCCAGCCGAGCTTGAAGCGGTAGGTGTTGCGGACATAGGCCTTGCGCTGCAACAGCAATTGCGCCGCGACGGCGGCGCTCGTCGCGTTGGTGAATTCGTGGGCCTGGACCGGCGGCTCGCTGCGCACGCCGTACTGGTCGATCAGGCCCTGGTCGAACACCGCGACGAGCTGCGGATTGTAGCTGTTGCTGCTGTCCATGTATTCGAGGCTGAGCCAGTTGGTCATCTGCGCCGGGTCGTTGCGGGACAACAATACCGGGTCGGCGCCGCCCTCCCCGGCTTCCTGCCAGCGCAGGAAATCGGAATCGCCGAGGCTGTATTGCCAGGTCAGGTTCGGGGTCCACGACGCGCCGTTGGCGCTGAGAGCCTGGTCGCCATAGGGAATGATCTTCAGCGTGTTCCCCGACCACACCACGGCCGCGGCGGTCAGCTGCGCCACCTCCTCGAGCCAGCGCGCCGCCGGCTGCTGCTTGTCGAGCAAGAGGGACATCGCCAGCTCGGCGGCCTGGCAGTAGAGGCCCCAATCGGCGAGGCTGCCATCGGTGTCGAGATGGGCGGCGGGGAAGCCGGCGCCGTAACGCGGATTGGTCAGCGGGTCGGTGACGATCCGGTCGGGCCTGGTGTCGCGCGGGAAACTCGGACCGGCGGTGCCGGCTTCGATGCCGAAGATCTCGAAGGACAGGTTGGGCAGGGCCGGCGACGATCCCAGCTGCAACGGCGTGCCGGTGACATAGGCGGTGCCGGAATAGCCGATGACCGGCGTGTTGCTGTCGCTGGAGGCGAAGACCGGGTCGGGGCTCTGGCCGTCATCGCCGGCATAGCCGTTGAGGCCGACCGTGCCGAGCCCGGTGGCGACGCCGCCATTGGCCCAGATGCGCAATGCCGGGCCGCCGTCGCTGACATCGAAGGCGACCGGGCCCTGGCAGACGCCGAACGCGACATCGACCGAATATTGCTGGTTCGAGCCCTTCTTGCCGCCGGAACTGCCGAGCCCCTTGCCGCCCTTGCCGCCGCTGCTGCCGGAGAAGCCCCAGAATTCGAGCAAATTCACCGTGACCCGCTGCGTGCCGTAGCAGAGATGCAGCGGGCTCCCCGCCATGCTGGTGTTGTAGCGCAGCGAATTGAGCTGCGGGTGATCGAAGGCGTTGACGAACGGGCTCGGCCCGCCGCCCTTGCCGGTCGGGATGTCGGACATCGAATTTATTCACCAGTGAGACGGAGAGGCAGTGAGAAAAAAAGAAAACGCTTTAACGCAAAGGACGCAAAGGATGCGCGGAGGTACGCGAAGGCGTTGGTGCCGCTGATGCGCCTTCGCGTCCGTTGCGTGTCCATCGCGACCTTCGCGATAAGGAATTGATTACGCTGCGCGCGCGAAGCCGACGAGCCAAACCCCCGTGCCCGGGCTTGTCCCGGGCATCCACGTCTTCAACTTCAGGCATTCAATTTCACAATGAGGCGGTGAAACAGTGAGATGTTCGCGCGCGAGGTACCCAAGAAAACGACGAAGGCACGGAGGTCGCGGAGACGGATACTAAAGGACCGCGGGCGTCCCGCCCGCATGCGGCCGAGACGGCCGCGGTCCAAATCCAAAACCTCCGTGTCCTCCGTGCCTCCGTGGTGAATTTCAAGGCCGCTCCGCGGCGAGGTATCGTCTTCGCACCGCTTCGGCGCCTCCTTGTCCGAAGGGCGAGAAGAATTTCACCGGGCGGGCGGCGAGCGGGTAGCGGGTCGCGTCGCCATGCACGACGCCGATGCTCCAATAGGCGTGGATCACGCGCGGCCATAGGGTGACGATCGCGCCGTGCGAGAAGGTGCGGCCAAAGCGGAACAAGGCGATGTCGCCGGGCAGTGGTCCGGTCCCTTGGGGCGGGCCGGGGATTTCGCTTGCGTAGCGGGTCAGACCTTCGAGGTAGCGCTCGGCGTCGCGGTGCAGGTGCCAGTCCGGCACGTAGAAGGGCGGGTCGATGTGCGGCGCGACCCCGGCGCGCTCGTAGATTTCCGCGAGCAGCATCAGGCAATCGATCCCGGCGCCCTTGACCCGCGCCGCGTGGTGAAACGGCGTGCCGATCCAGCTTTCGGCTTCCCGAACGACGGCGGCACGGAGAGCGGGGAGATCGGAACTCATCTCAAACCCACCCCGTGCCCGGCTTCATGCCGGGCTCCCACGCCTTTTGCTGCCGCAACCGGTCGAAGACGTGGGTGCCCGGAACAAGTCCGGGCACGGGGGTTCGCGCTTGGTAACAGAGACAAACCATGCACAATCTCCGCCATGAGCGGGTGGCTCTACATGATGACCAGCACTGGCCGCGCGCCTGGAAGGTGCGGCTCATTCACCGTGACAACCCGGATTGGGACGATCTCTACGACCGGCTGCTGTGAAAGACGTGGGTACGCGGGACAAGCCCGGGCACGGGGATTAGTGGTGTGGCGGGCGCCAGTACGACGCTCTTATGCAAGACGGGCGGAACCCGGTATTCTGGCGCAACTTGTTCGCCGGGCCGGCCGGACTGCATCCGCAGCGAAGAATGCACGGCGCGCCGGCGAGGAAGAGGCGGAGGCGAGGATGTCCGCGCTGCGGCTGGTTCTGCTGTTCGTCGTGAGTTTGGCGCTGACGGGGTGCCCCGGCCCGAATTACGCACCCTATGACAACATGAACAACAACAGCCCCGGCTGACGCCGCGCCGTCCCGGCCGCATGCGGGCGGGACGCCCGCGGTCCTTTAGTATCCGTCTCGGTGACCTCCGTGCCTCCGTGGTGAGATTTGATGGTAGTGTCGCAGTCGATTGGGTTCATCGATTCACCGTCGTATCAGGCTTGTTCCGATGTTTCCTAAATCGGCTTCCCGGCGAAAGGCTCACGGGATGCCGTCCTAGACGGCGGTTTCGGGGGGCGGGATGTAGGGGAAGCCACCGTAGCGCGCGAGGTTGTCGAAGGTGCCCTGGCAGGCGGCAGTGGTATGGTCGCAGCCGGGCAGGAAGCGGAAATTATCGCCGAGCGCGACCGGGTAGAGCCAGGCGCGTTGCTGATAGGCGACGCCGCCGATCATCTGGCGGATCGTGCGGGTCAGGCCGGCGTTCGGGCCGGTGAGCCCAACCATTGTGCCTTGGTCGAACAGACTCGCGGGGCTGGGGCTCAGGCTGGTGTGGATCTCCGATTGCGTCGAACCCGACAGCGCGGCGGCGGTCTGGGCCAAGGTCGATCGGTCGAAGCCGCACATCGCATCGCCGAAGGCATGGGTGCAGGCCGCCTGGTAGAGCCGCCGCGGCATCTGCTGGATCGCCAGCAAATTCATCAATGACTTCACCTTGATCTGGATTTTGCTGCGCCCGACATCGGTCTCGGCGACCCGGCCATAAAACCAGATGATCGCGCCCAAAGAGGTGTCGAGGCCGCCATGGGCGTCGGGCTGCGGCGGCGCGAACAGGCGGTCGAGCTCGATCGTGGCGCCGTCGAACAGGCCGAACCTTATTGCATCGGCGAACGACACCGTGCCGATCCGGTCGGCGGCGCCGGCCAGGATTTCGATGTCGAGCTCGCTCGGTTGGACGCCGATCTTGGTCGCGACCTTGGAGCGGCCGAACCGCGGGCCGAAGCTAAAATCGGTGTAGTCGAGCGCGTTGTAATTGAGGCTGCCGGACGGAAACCGCGTGCCGGGAATCCGCAGCGATGTCGTCCAGCCGGAATAGCGCAGGATCTCGCCGCTCGGCAGCGCGACGGTGTAGAGATCGGCGACGATAAAGGTGTCGTGCGCCGCCAGATAATCGGCGAGCGCGGCGGAACAGGGTCGCATTATCATTCACCAATGAGGCAGTGAGACAGTGAGACGAAAAGAGGCAACGCTTCACCACAAAGGACACGAAGGATGCACGAAGGCGCACGAAGGCGGCGGTGGGGCTGAGACACCTTCGTGTACCTTCGCGAAACCTTTGCGTCCTTCGTGGTAGAGGGTTCTCTTTTTTTGCGCTTCGCGCGGGATGGTCACGGGAACACGGATTGCAGCTTGATCTGACGGGCCTGCCAGAGCTGCAGCATGAAATTCTCGAATTCGGCGGTGTCGTCGGAGAAGCGAACGCGGAAGTAATAGGTGAAATCGGCGGTGATCGCCTGGCCGGCGGGCGGCGGCGTCGTGAATGTCACCAGGCCGGTCGCGGTGTCGACGGAATAGGTTGTGGGTGATTGCAGCACGCCGTCGAAAGAGATCGCCGAGACCAGGTTGGGTGCGGTGATCGGCTCCGCGAAACCGCCCATGTCGCGCACCAGCTGATAGACCGTCGCGCTGCTGTCGCCGGTGCCGAGCAACTGCGCTGTCACCGCATGGTCGGTGGGGTCGTCGAACAGGAAGGGCTGAAACGCGCCCTGCTGCTGCAGGAAGAAGCCGGCCAGGGTACGCAATTCGTCGTAGCCGGTGCCGATCCCGCCGGCTCGCGTGTCCCATCTGTCGCGCAATAACGGATAGGTCAGGGTCCAGCTCCAGACCGGGTTCGGCTGATCGAGCGCGCGCCATTCGCGGCCGTTGACGGCGCGCTGGATGCGCGTCGCGAACTTCGCCGATTTGGTCACCGACCAGCCGAGGCCGGGAAGCGCCGGGAAAATTGCGGTCACAGTGTGGCCTCAGGCAGTGAAGAGAAAACGCTTTAACGCGGAGGGCGCGAAGGATGCGCGGAGGACGCGAAGGCGGCGGTACGGCTGATCGGCCATCGCGGTACGTCTTTGCGCCAAGGTGTGATTGCGCGCGAAGCGCGCGGGAAAACCACGGAGGCACGGAGAGCACGGAGGTTCCGGGACCGCGGCTCCTCCGTGACCTCCGTGTCTCCGTGGTGAATTTGTTTGGCCGCTTCGCGGCCGGTATCGATTTTCGATTGGCGGAATGCGCTGTGCTTTTCCGCCCTACGAGTCTTCTTTTGTTACCCCGTGGCCGGGCTTGTCCCGGCCATCCACGTCTTTCCGGTATGCCCTCGGAACGAAGACGTGGACCCCCGGGACAAGCCCGGGGGAGGGGAACTTTCTTTAAGATTTCAGATCTGATTAGAGACAGCGCTCACGCTACAGGGTGCGGGGGGTCAGGGCGTTGGAGCGCAAGAGGTTGCGGACGGCGCCGGGGTTGCGCGCCAGCAGGCCGGTGAACCAGCGCTCGACCGCGGGTCCGTCGGACGGGCCGTGGAAATGCAGGTGCAGGTCGCTCGCGCCGTTGTTCGCTCCGGAGCCGGAAGCGATCATGCTCTGCAGCCCTTCGCTGATCGAGGCCGGCAAGACCATCTCGCGGGCATGCAACAGGGCCGGGGTCGCGCCGGCGAAATTCGGCAAGGCCCAGCCGCCGGCGGCGGACGGCACGATGCCACCGCGCGCGAAGGCGAGCAGACCGCCGAGAAAGCCGAAGATGCCGCCGCCTTCCGCCGCCGAAGCTCCGGCTGTGGCGCCGCCGGCGGCGGCGAGCGCGCCGGCGCCGCCGGTGGCCGCCGACGCGCCTAAGGTGCCGGTCAATGCTGTCAGAGCGGCGGTGTTGGCAGCGAGGGCGGCGGTGTTGGCGCCGTTCAGCGCGGCCTGGCCGGCTTGCTGCGGCAGGCCGAAGATCCAGCGCGACAGCGTATTGCCGAGCACGTCGCCGACCCCCTCGCCGGCACTCGGCGCGGATTGGCCGAGCAGCCCGGCGAGCGGGCCGGCCGCCATCTTCGAGACGGTCGTGCCGAGCATGTCGACGATGCCGCGCTCGACCGAGCGCAGCACCAGCCCGGCCGCCGAGCCGAAGCTCTCGGTGCCCTCGATCAGCCCTTTGACCGCCGAGCGCCAGCCGGCGCCGATCGCGTCGAAAGCCTGGCGGTAGGGCTGCGCGACCCGGTCGGCCTCGCGCCGCGCCGCCTCGGCGAGCCGCGCCTGATCGCGGGCGATCTCGGCACCGTAGCGGGTGCTGAGCTCGATCAGCTCGCGGTAGGTCTGCGCCTTCTCCGCCAGGGTCGCGGCATCGCCGGCGAGGACATCCTCGAGGCGGGCGCGCTCCTCGGCATTGTGTTCGGCGGTGTATTCGATGTCGAAGCCGAGCGCCTGGCGCAGCGACAGCGCATGCGCCGCGACCAGCTCCTGCATCTCGGATTTGAAGACGGCGAGGCCGGCGGCACCGGCATGCTGGATCGCCGCCTCGGTTTCGAGGAACGCCGCCTTCAGCTGGGTCACCGGCGCGACCGCGCCGGCGACCGCCTGCTTCAATGTCGCAAGCGCCGACACCGCGCCGCCGATATCGGCGCCGAATTTGATCTGCACCTCGTCGGCCAAGTGTCACCTCAAACTGAAAAAGAGAAACGCTTCACCACGAAGGACACGAAGGATGCACGAAGGAGGCGAAGGAGGCGGTGCGGCCGATCCGCCTTCGTGTCCTTGATGAGGCCTTCGTGCCCTTCGTGGTGAATCTCTTGGCCGCTACGCGGCCGTGACTGTGGGTGCTCCGGCTATTTCACTTCGATCGACCAGTAGCCGGAGACGTTGCGGCCGGCTTCCATGCTGGTGGCGCCGGTCCATTCGACATAGGTCGTGTAGGTGAAGCGCGCGCCGCAATAGGCGAGATCGGCGGCGCGCGCGGTCAGGCGGTGACGGCCCAACAGGCCGGCCGACAGATCGCGCCGATCCGTCTTGATCCGCGGCTTCACCGAATTCTCGATGAACTGATAGAGTGCGAGTTTCGTCAGCGACGGGCAGCGGCGGCCGAGGATGCGCGCCACCATGTCATAGACGCCGCTCTGGTCGTAGGCCGCCTCGGTCGCCGCCGGGATCAGGTCGCGCATCAGGCTCGATTCGACGCTGATGACGGTGTCGTCGGGGTTGAGGCGCACCAGCATCACCAATGTCTCGGTGCGGCCCGGCAAACGGCCGCTGAGGCTGACGAGCCCGCCGCCGCCGAGCGGCCTTCCGTTGACATCGACCCGGTGGCGTCGCGCCAACGCCGCCGGGATCAACCCCTCGTCGAGCCGCATCGTCGCCTGCAGCCAGTGGACGCAGGCCTCGGCCGGAACGCCGAGACAGCCCGGCCCGTCGAGGGGATTGGCGGCGGCGGCGTGGGCGGGCGGCGGTGGCGCGAGAGACGCAGCCAGCGCGGCAACGACGCCGCAGATCGCAAGCCAACGCATCGCTTCTCCCCTATTTCGGCGCCCGGCGAAAATCTATGCCGTGTGATCGCCGATCGACAATCCGTCAGAGCAGGACACCATCCGTCATCCCCGGGCTTGGCCCGGGGATCCACGAATCTGTTTCTCGTGGATGGCCGGGCCAAGCCCGGCCATGACGGTTTAGTTTGACGATTTAATCTTGGTTTTGTCAGCACGGGCGCGGTTGCGGGCGCGCAGGGTGGCGAGGTCGAAGGTGGCGGGCGGGAGGTCGAGCGTTGCAGCGGGTGCGACGGCGAGGCCGGGCGGTGGGGCGGCGGCGAGGTCGGCGATTGAGGCCGCTGGAGGTCGGGGTGACGGTTGCCAGCCAAGCAGGCGGGCAATGGTTTGCAGCAGCAGATGCGGCGGGCGGGTTGGCTTCCCAGTAATGGAAGATCTCGCCGGCCTCGGCCAAGGTCATCTGGTCGATCACGCGATAGGGGTAGAAGCAGCCGGTGGCGAGGGCGCCGTAGAGGGCGCCGAGCTGGGCGCGGGGATCGTCCCCGCCAGTGTCGTTGCGCTCGCCACCGGCCCCGCTTCCCCCTGGCCTAACTCCTGGGGATGCAGTCCGGCCATTTGCAGGATCGCGGCGACCGCCGCGTTGAGCTCGGGCAGGCTGGCGGCGCAATCGAGCACCGCCTCGACGGTCAGCTCTGGATGCGCGGCGGCGAGGCCGGCCGTGACGAGCTTCGCGGCCGCGTCGATCAAGCCGCCGCCCGAGGCGCCGGCCATCTCGTCGAGCGCATCCAGCAGATGGCGCAACTGGCCGAGGGTCAGCGGCCGCAGGGCGAATTCGCGGCCGCCGAGCTTTATGGTTTCGGTCATGCAACCTCCATGAAGAAGGGTTCACAATGCGGCGGTGAGGCAGTGAGAAAAAAGAACGCTTTGACGCGGAGAGCGCGAAGGATGCGCGGAGGACGCGAAGGCGCTGGTGCCGATGAGCTGCCTTCGCGTCCTCTGCGGCAACGGATTGGTTGCGCGGCTTCGCCGCGCGGGATTCGGTTACTGCAAAGTGCCCCGTGACCGGGCTTGTCCCGGTCATCCACGTCTTCTTTCTTCACCGCATGAAGATTTGGGTGGCTGGAACAAGCCCGGCACGGGGCCGTAGGGCGGGTGAGCGAAGCGTAACCCGCCACCTCGTGCCGGCTGAAGAATGGCGGGTTACGCTGCGCTCACCCGCCCTACGTTTCGGGTTATTCGGCGGCGCTGAGGGTGCCGATGGTGCCGGCGGCGTCGGCGAAGGCGCTGAAATCGAATTCCTGGATCTCGTAATCGTCGGTCTTGGTCGGCAGTGACAGTTTCGAGGCGGTGCAGGCGTTCAAGACGAGAGCCAGGCCGGCGGCGGCGCCCTGAGTCGTCTTGGTCGTGTAGAACGTCGCCTTGAAGGTCGGCGTGTAGCCCATGAACTGGTTGGTCAACACCAGCTTCTTGCCGGCCGCGCTGATATTGTACACGTAGCTGATCGCCACGGCGGCGTTGGTATCGGCGGCGGCGAAGGTGTAGACGCCAGTGGCGAGGTTCACCGAATACTGGCCGGCGGCGGAGGGGGTCGTGACGCGGGTGAAGCGGCCGCCGGCATTGCCGCCATTGGCGTAGTAGACCCCGAGATCGTCGGCATAGCCGGAGGCGTTGGCGACGGCGATCGTGAACGGCGTCGTCGCCGGCACGTTCGCCGCCTCGTTCTCCGACACCGTGAGCTGGCCGGCGGCCGGACTCTGACCGAAGAACAGATCGCCGTAGATCGCGCCGAAAATGCGCGCGACCTTGGCCTTGCCGGCGATCTTGCCCTGGCCGCGCGCGATGTCGACCGGGAACTGGAACTGGCCCCACAATTCCTTCGTGGTCCAGTCGAAATCGATCTGCACATCCTGCAGGATGCCGAACTGGTCCGGGCCGATCCCGGTGCCGGTGACATCGGTGCGGTTGCCCCACAGCGCGCCGGCGCCGAACGCGAGTTGCATTTGGTTCTCCTTGGGTCAGATGTTCACAATGAGGCGATGAGGCGGTCAGAAGAGAAGGAGGAACGCTTCACCACGAAGGACGCGAAGGGTGCACGAAGGACAGGAAGGCGCCGCGGCCCTTGATGATTGGCCGAGCCCTTCATCCCATCCGGCGGTGTTTTGGTCGGCTCACTGCGTCACGACCTCGGCAACGCGGCTTGCAGAAGGCGCTTCAGCTCTTCCTTGGCGGCGAAGGCATGGTTCCAGGCCTGTGTCACCTGCGCGACCGGCGAACCGGGGAAATGGTCGGCCCACCAGCGTTCGATCAGCGGCTCGATAGCGTCCGGCGCGGCCGGTGTCGGCCCTTCGGAGTCGTTCGTGTCCATATCGGCTCCTTGATGATCAATATGAGGGGCAAAGCAGTGAGAAAAAACGCTTCACCACGAAGGACACGAAGGACACGCCAAGGTACACAAAGGCGTTGCGGCGGCTGAGATGCCATCGTGTCCCTTGTGCATCCTTCGCGTCGTTCGTGGTGAATTTTTGTTGTGCGGCTAGGCCGCGTAGTAACGACAGCGGCCTTCACAGGCAGAGGATTTCGATCGGGATGATCGCGATCGCCTGGTCGCCGAGGATGCCTTCCTCGGTCTCGATCTTGCCGGCGATGGTCGCGTGCTGGACCATCGCGGCGAGGCCGAGATCCTGGAGGCCGGTCGCCGCGGCCGGGGCGAGCGCCGTCTCGACCGCGTCGAGCAGCGGGTTCAGCACGGTTGTCGGCGAGAGGTGCGGGTCGCTCGAATGGGCGTAGAGGTAGAGCTCGACATTCAGGGTCCACACCAGCGGCGCGCCGAGTGTTTTGGTTACGGCATTCTCGCTCTTCTGGGCCATGAACAGTGCCGGCTGCTCGGCCGGGGCGACGTCGCTCCAGTGACGCAGCCGGCGCTCGGCGGTGACAAACCCGGCGGCGCCGGCGACCAGCTCGAACAGCGCGGCGTAGATCGGCTCGCGGGCAATCATCGCATGTTTTCCATTTCACACTCGAATCTACCGCGCACACTGCCCGTACCCGGCTTTATGCCGGGCACCCACGTCTTAAATCGGCGCGAAAATCGAAGACGTGGGTGGCCGGAACAAGTCCGGCCACGGGGGCTGTTGGTTTCACCATGCGAGGAGCGCCTCGCGCGCCGCGGTGGCGAGGCGGGCGCGGATTTCGGGCGCCATGGCGTCGAGCGCGGATGACAGGGAGATGCGGCGCGGCATTGCCCTGGATGCGGGCCGTCTCGGCCGCAACCGGAGGGAGGGGGCGGGCGGGACGCCCGCGGTCCGAAGGATGAGCGCGCGGGCGGAAGGGGGTCGTAAATTCGACGATGCGAGCGTCGCGGTGATGGTGTTCGGGCCGGTGTCGATGGTCAGCGCGAGGCGGGTTGTGGAACCGAAGCGGTCGCGGAGAGATTGCCCGAGGCGGTCGAGCTCGCGCGTTAGGGCTTCGCGCAGACGGGACGGCAGCCGGTCGAGGCGGGTGGCGAGCGCGTCGGTGTCGAGGGAAGGGGCGATCATAGGGCGGCTCCCAGCAAGGCGGGATCGGTCATGGTCGGGGCGAGGCGGCGGGCGAAGCCCGAGGCGGGCGCCACCGCGCGGTATTGCGTGAGGAGGGGCTTCACGGCGTCGGAGATGTCCTTTTGCGAAAAGGTGACGGTCTCCCCGCCGCCGAGCGATTTCGACACCTCGCCGATGCGGGTGCGCTCGCGGTAGCGTTGGCACACAAGCTCGATGCAGGCCTGCGCGATGTCGGGCGGGGTCGCGGCGTAGCCGGCGGTGTAGGTGACGATGACGTTCTGCGGCCGGCGGGTGAAGACATAGCCGCGCAGCGCCAGCTCGGTCGGGGTGAAACTGTAGCCGGCGCCGAAGCCGCCATCGGTCGGGGCGGGCGGGATCATCAGGCCGTCGATCGACAAGGACAGGACCGCGGTGACCGGGATGTTGGCGAAGGCGAGCAGCTGACCGCCGGTGCCGTCGCGCAGTTCAAGCCAATCGGCCGCGGCGATCTGACGGCCGAGCCAGTTCTGGATGAACTCGCTGGCCGCGGTGATCAGGCGGGTCAGCAACGCATCGTCGGTGGCAGGGAACGGGTTCTGACCCGTTTGCAGCCAGGCCTTCACATCGGCCAGATTCGTCAGATCGCCATACGCCATCGCTTGTCCTCGCGAATAGAAAATTCTCACCACGAAGGACACGAAGGCCGCACAAAGGGCACAAAGGAGGATTTGTCCTTCGTGTCCTTCGTGAAACCTTTGTGGCCTTTGTGGTAAGTGGTATTGATTAGCCGTTGCCGATGTTGGTGATGACGCCCATCGCGAAGGGGGCGTAGACCGCGAGGACCTCCTCGGCGTAGACGCCCACCTGGCGCTGGCGGGTCACCACCGGCCAGTCGATCTGGTAGTAATCCTGGCGGGTCTTCACTTCGGCGACGTTCGGCACCTCGTTCGACTGGTACTGGATCGGCAAATTCTCGGCATAGCCGATGATCGTGCCGGGCGGCACGCGCGGATGGATGCGGACCGGGATCTTCAGCCCGCCATTCAGCGCGAACGGGTTGAAGTAGAACGACACCGCGCCGGCCGCGGCGAGATCGTAGGGGTTGCCGTCGGCGCCGTTGACCTCGTAGCGCAGCAACGGACCGGAGGCGTTCGACAAGACCTTGGCGGTGATGTTCTTCAGCTCCTGCACGTTGACGTACAACACGGTCGGCGACACCTGGTAGAGGTTCCACATCTGCTGGAACATGTCGTCGATCTCGTTGACCGAGCCGCGCCCCGAGGCGTTGAGCGGCGTGCCCGTCCCGGCGGTGCCGGTCGCCATCGTCTTGACATAAGCGTTCGAGCCGGATTTCAGCGCCGTCGTCAGGAGGCCGTCATAGGCATAGTTCGGGTTGGCGGAATTGTCGGCGGTGACCGCGGAGACCGCCTGCTGGCCGCCGGCGAGCGGTGCGGCGAAGGTCGCGCTGTTGATCGTCGTAATCGCCTGCAATGTCTCGGCGCCGGCGGTCCCGACATACCAGGCATAGGCGACGGCACCCTGCAACGCGACGACACTGGCCGACAACGTTTGCCCGAGTGTCACCGCCTGGGTGGCGTTGGCGCTTTTGTTGGACGAGCCGCCGGACAGAACGAAGGTCTTGCCGTCGGCGCCGGTGATCGTCTTGGTGGTGGCGATGCCGGCGGCGAGCGAGGAATTCTGGTAGCCCTCGAGGGTCAGCCCGACGGTGATCACCGAATAGGTCGCGGCCGGCAGCGTCGCGCCGGAGCCGGCGGCGGCAAGCGACGGCGTCGCCGGGGTGCCGAGCTGCAATGAGGCGTTGCCGGCGAGGATCGCCATCTCCTCCTTCAGCATCATCTTCTGCAACAGGCGGAAGGTCATGCGCGCCTGGATGTCCTCGAAATGGCGGCCGGCGCCGATCGCCTCGTAGGTCGCCGCGTCCTCTTCGCCGATCGTCACGAAGGAAGCGGATTTCGAGGCGGTGGTGTAGGACATCTGGCCGGAGCGCTGGCCCTCCGGGACCCAGCCCATCGCGTCGAAGCCGGAGCCGATCAGGGCCGTCACCTGCCGCCAATTGGCCGCGGTGCCGGTGCCGCCGCCAATGCGAGGGATGGCGTTACGCAGCGGCGTCACGAACGGGTAGAGGTTCTTCGCCGGCGATTGCAGATCGTAGGCGACGAGGCCGGCGCCGGTGGTGATGGTCTTGGCGATGGCGTCGGCGGGCGAGGCGAGCGCGCCCTTGACGAGATCGAGCGTGTCCTGGGTCGGGTTCATCGTGGGATCCTTCTGCTGGGCAAGAAAAAACCCGGCGCCGTTTCCGGAGCCGGGGGATCGAAGAGCTTGTTCACTAGTGAGACAGCGAGGCGGTGAGAAGAAACGCTTCACCACGAAGGTCACGAAGGGAGCACGAAGGGACACGAAGGCATCTCGGCCGACGCGGTGCCTTCGTGTCCTTTGCGAACCCTTCGTGCCCTTCGTGGTGAGTGTTTTGGTTACGCGCTGCGCGCGAAGATTTACCGGGTGGGGCGGCCAAGGGGAGCTATCGGGTTGGCGTGGGCGGCCTTGATCAGGGTCAGGGTGCGCTCCTCGTCGCTCATTTGGGCGAGGGCGGAGACGATATCGTCGGGGGCGGCGAAGGCGCTGTGGCCGTCGGCGTGCTTGGCGATCGCGGTGAGGCCGCGCGCGGCGGTCGCGGGTGGCAATGGCGTCTTGGCGATGTCGTCGACGCGGCGCTGCAAGGCGTCGAGACGCGGCACGATGTCGTCGGCGAGCTTGGCGAGGCCGGCGGCAAGCGATTCCGATTCCGAGCGAAGCTGTTTGCGCAGGGTGTCGGGTACGGCCAGCGCAGTGAGTTCGTCTATGCCCTCCTCCGAGCCGGCGGGAGATTCGAGCAATTCGCAGAGTGCCGCGAGCAGCTGCCAGAACCGGGCGCGCGAAGACGCGATGTCGCGCGCGGTAGCGCCGGGCGGCCAATCGGGATCGGGGAACTCGCTGTCATCGGCTGGCGGATCGATCGTGGCGCGCTTCCAGCAATCGAACACCGCCTCGGGGTTGGCGGGGCGGTCGACGACCGAAATCTCGGTCAGCGCGAGGCCGGTGATGATCTTGCGGTCGGCGGGGTCGCGGGCGGTGACATGGCCGCCGATCGAGAAGCCCTTGTAGACGCCGGCAACGACCTTCTCCCAGGCCTCGCCATCGACGATCCGGGCGCCGAGATAGAGGCCGCGCTCGTCGATCGCGGCTTCCTCGGCGACGCCAACCGCCGAGGCCTGGTGCATCTCGCGGATGTTGGCGAAGCGCATGTAATCGTCGAGCGCCGCTTCGAGCGCGTCACGCCGGATGATCTCGCCCTGATCGTCCTCCGCCTCGGTCGAGGCGTAGCCCCATACCATGCGCCGTTCGTGATCGAGCTTGGCGATCGGCCAATAGAACCGCATCAAACACTCCGTTTCAGGGGTCAGGAAACAGGGAACAGGGATCAGGCGAGCAAGCCGCTGACGGTTACGTCCTGGCTCCTGGTGCCTGACGGCTGATCCCTCGCTACTTGCCCAAGTAGGGCGCGATCGCCGTCAGGAATGGTGCGACGGCGGCCTGGTGGCCGGTGTCGTTGGCGTGCAGCCCGTCCTGCGTGTAGGATTGCAGCAGGAAGGTGGCATGGGCCGGGTCGCTCAGCGCGGCGCTAGTGTCGAACACCGCCATGTCGTTGCCCCCGGGGCCGGCCAGGCCGGTCCAGAAGGCGTTGTCGGCCGCGCGGTGCGTCTCGGTGATCGACACCGCGCTTGAAACGCCGAACGCCTGGATCGGGTAGTTTGTGGCGATGACCGGGACGCCGCCATAGGCGCGCACCTGGCTGGCGAGCGCCATGACCTTCATCAGATAGCCGGGCTGCGCCGAATTGCCGGTGCCGTCATTCGGGGTCGAGCCCTGGATCACGACGATCTCGGGCTGGATGTCGGCGATGATGCGCTCGGCGTAGGGCATGAAGGTGTAGGACGACATGCCGCCCCAGCCGAGGTTCAGATGGCTGACCGGCAAGGCCGGGGTCGAGAGCTGCGCCGCGGCCCGCATCGTGAACGGCGCCGAATTGCCCAAGGTGCCGCTGCCCTGGAAATGCGAGTCGCCGACCACCGCGATCGTGACCCCGTGGCGCGGGCTCAGGAACTCGATGCCAAACAACGGGAACGACAGCGTGTTCAGGCAGCCATTGTTGTTGTCGCCGATTACCGAGACCGCGCCCAACACTCCGTCGAGCCCGGTGTTGCAGGTGCCGCCGAGCGCCTGCGCCGCGCCGGCGATCGTGCCGTTCCAGTAGGCCTGCCCGACATTGTTGTAACCGGCCATGTAATTGGCGTTGGTCGTCGCGCCGCCGATGTTGACCCGCACCAGCAGCAGCTTTTTCTTGTAGAGAACGGTGTCGAAGCTGAGCGTCGTCGCGCCGATCGCGGCCGGCGCATTGGTCAGGATCGGCGCCGAGCACAGCTGGACGCTGCTGCCGTTGGCGATCGTCTGGGTCGGCGACAGCACGATTTCGAGGAAGGCGCCGGTATTGCCCGAGCTGCCGATGTAATCATTGGCCGGCCAGCCCGCCCCCTCGATGGTCCAGCCCGGCAATGGGTTGGCCATGTTGGCGAGCTGCACGCGACTGATCGTCGGCGCGTCGGCGTTGAGCGTCAGGGTCAGGGTCAGCGTGACCGGCTGGTTGTTGACGATTGCGCCCGACAGCGCCTGCGACAGGGTCAGCGTGCCGGCGCCGGCATTGACCGTCGCGGTGGTGCCGGTCGGGATGTTCGTCGAATAGACGCCGTAAGTGCCCGAAAGCGACGACAAGGGCACATTGGTCGCGTTGACCGGCAGGGTCGTGCCCGAGCCGGTCGCGCCGTTCGCGGTCAACGGCACCAGGAAGGTGACCGAGGTGCCGCTGGTCCAGGCGTGGTTGGCGAAGATGTTGGCCGGCAGTGGCGAGGCGAAGGTGACCTGAGTCGGCGCGACGCTCTGCACGTTCAATTGCGGAAACGAGCCGAGCCCATTGCCGTTCAACGGCCAGGACGAGGCGCCGAGGACGCCGATCATGCCGGCAGCGACACCGGTGGTCGAGGCAAAGCTCGCCGACGAATTCGGCACGAGATCGCCGCCGGTCGTCACCTGCGCCTGGCAGGCGCGCACCGGGGAGCCCTTCGGCAAGGGAGCGGTCAGCGCCTGCGACAGGGTGATCGTCTTGTTGTCGCCATTGACCGTCGCGGTGGTGTTGGCCGGGATCGCGCCGATATTGTCCTTGACCTTGCAGCTCGCCCCGCCATTGGCCGAGGCGCAGCCCGTGAACGGGCCGTCGCGGCGCGCCAGCGAGGTCGCAGGCAGCCAGTCGGAATAGGTGTAGCCGCCGAGCGGCGGGTTGATGGCGGCCGGCACCGTGATTCCGAGCGGCAGGAAGTAGATTGTCGTGCCCGACGGCAGGGTGTCGTAGATCGTGTTCGACAAGGTGACGACATTGCCGGCGATGTTGGTCACCGTGGTCGGGGCGCGCACCCCGTCCGAGGGGTTCAGGATCGCGATGGTTTGCCCGATGGCGACGCCGGTCACCGCGCTCAAGGTGACGTTGCTCTGGCCGGCCGCCGCCGAGCCGTTGGTGGTTTGCGACACCGCCGAGGCCGGGATGTTCGGCAGCGCCTGCTGGATCGCCGGCTGCGGCGACCCATTGTTGCCGAAGCTGCACAAGCTCATCGCGGTCAGCGCGTTGCCGCTGCTGTCGTAAGGGGTCACCCCCGGCGCATTGCCGGCAAGGCCCGGCGCGCCGAGCTGCGACGAAGCCGCCACCGCGCAATCGGTCACCGCGAAGGAATTGCCGCCGCTGCGGTTGTTCCAGAGCAGGCGCGCGGCGGTGAAATCATCCTCGATCTCGACCGCCATCCAGGCGGTGCGGTTGCCGAAGATGTTGGTCGTGTCGATCGACGATTGCGAGCCGCCGAACGGCAGCCAGGCGCGGAGGTGGCCCTGGCGAAGACCGCCGAGCCCGAGATTGCCGCGCGCCGTCTGCGGCAGCGCGTTCGACGCATCAGGCAGCATCGGCGGCGGGAAGCCGGCGTCGGCGTGCGCCTCGCCGGCGGCGAGAGCCAGCAGGATCAACAAGGAGGCAGTGAGGCGGTGAGAAATCAGGCGCCAGGTGTCAGGAGCCAGGATGCCAACGCGCCGATCTCCTGTGCCCTGAATCCTGCTTCCTGATCCCTGCATGTTCATCGTCTGACGGCGTTTGCAATTCATCGTCAGCGGCCTTCCAGCACGGCGACGGTCGAGCCGGCGGCGCTGATCGCGTGCACGGTGCTGGCGGCGACGATCGCGTTGTCCCAGCACATCGAGCCGCCTTGGTGGCCGGATGTCGTGGCGCCTTCGAGGGCCCAGCCGGACCCCGCGACGGCCATCTGGTCGAAGGCAAGCGTCACCAGCCCGGTGCCGATGTTCATCAGGCACAGATAGCGGCGGCTAGGGCTCGATCCGAGGACCGTGTCGCTGCCCGCGGGTGTCGCGATCACGCTCTGCACGATCGGCACGCCGGAGGGCGCGACGATCTCGGCGGCGTATGCCGGCCCGGCGGTCATCAGCATCAGCGCGAGTGCCGGCGCTACTGTGATCAAGTGCATTCAAGAGGCTCCGAGTTTCGAGGATGCCAATCCGAAGAACGTTCACCAGCGAGACGGTGAGGCAGTGAGAAAGAGGCGCGATGCTCACAAATAGAACCACGGGGGCACGGAGAGCACGGAGGGTTCGGCGGCACGACCCTCTCCGTGACCTCCGTGTCTCCATGGTGAATTGCCTTTTTGGCCGCTGCGCGGCCGAGCACCTCGCTGGCTCACAGCCTCATTGGTCAATAGCACCGCCGGGACGGGCAGCTTTGGGCTCCGTGCGTGCGAGACGCCCTCGGTCCAGT
>Ga0210400_10001258_pt1 | contig 25425 bp, 22 predicted proteins | sample IncBWH26MmetaG_FD_155456 | JGI IMG/M metagenome (GOLD analysis project Ga0210400, IMG submission 155456) | Forest soil microbial communities from Barre Woods Harvard Forest LTER site, Petersham, Massachusetts, United States - Inc-BW-H-26-M | ecosystem: Environmental > Terrestrial > Soil >...
CATTCAGCAGCGCCTTCTCGACGAACTCGACGCCGGTGCTCTCGGCGTCGGCATGGGCATTCAATACACTCCTGGTGCGACGCGCCTCGAAGTCATCGACATGTTCCGCGTGGCCGCCGAGCGCAAACTTCCGGTCTACACCCACATGCGCAGCTCAGGACGCATCGAGCCCGGCTCAGCCATCGAATCCGTCGAGGAAGTAATCGGCGCCGCCGCCATCACAGGCGCCTCGCTGCACATCGTTCACATCAACAGCACTTGCCTGCGCGACTCGCTCGAATGCATTTCTCTGATCGAAGGCGCACGCGCCCGCGGCCTCGACGTAACCACTGAGGCTTATCCCTACATCGCGGGCATGACCGCCATCAATTCCGCCGTGTTCAATCCTGGATGGCGCGAAAGACAGGGCATCGACTACAACAATCTCGTGATTCCCGACACCGGCGAGCACCTCACGAAGGAGCGCTTCGACGAGCTGCACAATTCCACCAAACAGCAGTGGGTGCTGATTTTCGCCAACACCCAGGAGATCATCGACGCCATCATCCCCAACCCGCTGGTCATGATCGCCAGCGATGGAGCCGAAGGCCATCCCCGTAACGCCGGCACCTACGCGCGCGTCCTCGCCCAATATGTCCGCGAGAAGAAAACGCTCACTCTGATGGAAGCTCTACGAAAAATGACCCTCATGCCCGCGCAGATGCTGGAGCGTTCCACTCCCGCCGCGCACCAGAAAGGACGCCTGCAGGAAGGCGCTGACGCCGACATCGTAATCTTCGATCCCCAAACCATCGCCGACCGCTCGACGTTCGAGAAGCCGATGGAACTCAGCGTGGGCGTTCACTACTTGCTGGTCGCAGGAACGTTACTAATCGACGAAAGCAAACTCACCGCCGACGTCTTCCCCGGCCGCCCCCTGCGCGGCCCAGAAAAAAGAAAAAACGGCGAGTAGAAAAGATGCTCATGTGAGGACGGGCCCCTCGCCGTCGAGGGCGCGCGAGTTTCAGTCGCGGCAGCGCCTTTCGCGAAGGCTACCTATGCTCCGTCTTCCCGCTGAGCAACTCAATCGCATGCGGAATCAATCCAGCCACCGCCTCCAGCGACTCCACCGCCCCCGCCGGACTCCCCGGCAAATTCAGAATCAATGCCTTCCCCCGCACTCCGCACACTCCGCGGCTGAGCGCCGCATAAGCAGTCTTCTTGCTTCCCTCGCTCCGCATCCGCTCCGCCACTCCGTCCAGCAACCGATCGCATACAGCCACAGTGGCTTCGGGCGTGACGTCGCGCGCAGCAATGCCAGTTCCGCCGGTCGTCGCCACGAAGAGCACTTCACGCGCCAACCGGATCAGCAGATTTTGAATTTGGATGGAATCATCCGGAACAACTTCGCGCACCGTCACCGAGAAGTGAAGTCTCTGCAGGAGTCCCGCGACTGCCGGACCCGAACGATCCTCGCGTTCCCCGCGAGAGCAGGAATCGCTGACCGTCACTACTGCCGCGGTGAGGCCCATCGGCTCAGCCATCGAGTTCAGCCATCACGATTAACCGATCGAACTCAACCATCGAGGAGGTCATCTTCCTCTTCTACCCCGCGCGCCCGGCCCGCAGCGCTGGGAGGCGCAGTCGCTGCCGCAGGCGTCGCGGCGGCCGGCTCCGGTTCCGGTTCGCTCCCACCTTCGCGCGAGGCTTCGTCAAGCAACCGCAAGCCTTCCATCAACAGACCCTGGGTGTTGAGTTGCGTGGTCTCTTTGTCCGTCTTGCCTTCGAAATCAAGCTGGAAATTTCCCCCAGTCCAGCGCAGCACTTTGAACACAGCCGGATCGCCCACCAGGTCTCCATAGGTCGCGTGCTTCACCTGGCCTTCGGCAAAAAAAACTTCGCACTTATCGCCTTCGTTGCTCAGCGAGAGCTGGCAACTTTTCCGCCCCATCTCCAGCGACTGCATCAGATCGATCACGTTCATCTGCGCCAGGCTGCCGCGCACTACTCCGTCCTTGGGTGCGGTTTTCGCCATCTTCTCGAGAGCAATCCGGTCAATGGTGCGCTTGATGCGCCGCGTGGCGTCCTTCAGAAAGAACGGCTTCTCCAGATAATCATCCGCCGCGTCCACCGGCGAGAGCCGTTCCGCGATGTCCGCCTTGCTCGCCATCAACACCGTGGAAAAATTAGCGGTCGCCGGGCGACTTTTCAGTTTCTCCACCAACTGCCGTCCATCCATCCCCGGCATTTTGTAGTCGCAGACCAGCAAGTCAGGAGCGTCATCCACCGCCTTCAACAGCGCATCGGCCGCGTCGGTCGCGGTCGTCACCAGCGCCAGCGGAGTCAGCGCTTGCTGCAGCATCGCCAGCACCATCGGATTGTCGTCCACCACCAGCAGCTTGACGTTATTCGCCATGAGCTTTGAATTGGATAGTGCAAAATTCCTTACCGCGCCCGCAGATACTCTCCGCTCTTGCCCCCACTCTTCCGTTCTAAAACAATCTCCCGAATTTCAATCCCCTTGTCCACGCCTTTGCACATATCGTAGACCGTCAGCGCGGACACGCTGACGGCGACCATGGCCTCCATTTCGACACCGGTTTCGGCGGTAGTCGTAACTTTGGAGGTAATAGCGACGCCATTCTCGCACAGCCGCAGATCGACATCAACGCGAGCGAGCGGCAGCGGATGACACATCGGGATCAGTTCGGCGGTGCGCTTAGCGGCCATGATCCCCGCGATACGGGCCACTTCGAGCGGATCGCCCTTGGGATTCTTCGGCAGAGCCGCCAGCACCGCAGGCTTCATCGCCACGAACGCGCTGGCCTCGGCCTCTCGCTTCGTCGCAGATTTGCGGGAAACATCCACCATCCGCGCTCGTCCAGCCCCGTCGTAATGGGATAGTTTCTTCGGCATTCCGATGGCTCTATCTTACATGGGCCACGAACATCGGCCACCAGCTTGGAGTGGCTGCTCCGAAATCGGGTAGTGGCCGATTTGAAGTTCTCTGCGAACTCTGCGCGGGTTTTCCGCGTTCTCGGCGGTTAAAGGCTTTTCCTCTTCCGGCAGATCAAGACACTTTAACCGCCGAGCACGCGGAGAAAAGCCGCAGAGTTCGCAGAGAAATTCAAATTGAGCCGCTATCCGAAATTGCTGATTGTTGATTGAGAATCCAATACAAGGCCCTTGAAATTTTCAATCAGCAATCACCAATCGGCTTTCATCACCGCCACCCACTCGCCGGCGGAAAGCCGCTCACGGTCCGCAGGGATGACCATGTAGCAGTTTGCGCGCGCGATGGCGGCGACGTCGCCCGATCCTTGCCATGGGACCAACTCGACCTCAGCATGCTCGAATGCGCCGGAAAGGATGGCCGGCAGAAAGCGTTTGAGGCCGGTCTTTACGCTGACTTCTTTCTTCAGACGCGCGTGGAGGAATGTCCGCGGGCGCGGAGATTGTCCGGACAGCGCCTCCAGCATGGCGCGCGCGAAGAGTTCGAAGGTGACCATGGTCGAAACCGGGTTACCGGGCAAGCCGAAGAAATAACTGTTGCCACATTTGCCGAACACGACGGGACGTCCAGGCTGGATTTTCGCGCCAGTGAAAAAGAATTCAGCGTGCAGTTCCGAGAGCGCTTGCTCGACTAGATCGTAACGCCCCATTGATACGCCGCCGGTGATGAGAAGCAGATCGCACTGCAGACCATCTTCGATCAGGCGACGCAGGGCTTGCACTTCGTCGGGCGCAACCTGGAGCAGCACCGGTTCGCCGCCTGCCCGCCGAATCTGCGCTGCCAGGGAATAGCTGTTTGAATTGCGAATCTGCGTCGGACCGGGAGTGGCGTCGACGCCTACGATCTCGTCCCCAGTGGTCAACACGGCCACAAGAGGTCTCTTGCGGACCTGGAGCCGCGACTTGCCGACCGATGCGGCCAGGGCGATGGCGGCCGCATCCAGGCGCAGACCGCGATCGAGTAAAAGCGCGCCCGCGCGGGCCTCGGCCCCACGAGGAACGACGTTTTCTCCAGCCGAAACACCTCGCATTATTTCGACCTGATGCTGGAGCTGAGAGGTGTACTCCACCATCACAACCGCATCCGCACCCGCTGGGACGGGAGCTCCGGTCATGATGGCCACGGCTTGTCCGCTGCCGATGAGGGACGGAACTTTGTCGAGACTCTCGCCCGCCTTGATTTCGCCGATCACGCCGAGCGTGGCTGGAAGCTGCACCAGGTCAGCCGCTCGCACGGCATAGCCGTCGCGGGTCGATCGCGGAAACGGAGGGAAATCGCGGTCCGCCGACACCGACTGGGCTAGGACGCGGCCCGCAGCCCAGAGCAGGTCCACAGATTCGGTAGCGTCCGCCAGGGCGCCCGCTCGGATCAGCGCCGCTTGTTCCTCGACAACCCGGCAAGCGTCTTCAAAGCTGAGAACGGTAGAACTGGCGGGCGGAGCGGACATGAGGAAATGATACGACAGGTTGCAGTTCGGAGAATTCTAGCGCGCCAATTCCTGCCCGAGAGCCGCGGCGTTGCTGGCAAACGACAGCCCGGTTTCGAGATCGACCACGCGGTCCTGAACCAGTTGGGCGATTTCGCCGTCGAAATGCTGCATGCCCTCGGATGCCCCGGCTTTCATGGCGTCGAGCAGACTCTTGTTTTCGCGCTCTCCTTTTTCGACGCACTCGCGAGTGCGCGCATTGGCTTTGAGGATCTCAAACGCGGCCACACGCCCGCTGCGATCGTGCTTCGACATCAGCCGCTGGCAAATGATGTAGCGGAACGACTTGGCGAAACGCTCGCGCACCGACTGCTGCTCGGCGGGCGAGAACGAGGTCACGATGCGCTCCACCGTTTTGACGGCATCCATGGTATTGAGGCTGGAGAACACGAGGTGCCCGGTTTCCGCCGCCTCGAGCACAATCTCAATGGTCTCCCGATCCCTCATCTCCCCAACTAGAATCACCTTCGGCGCCTGCCGCATGGCGGAACGAAGCGCGTGAGCAAAACTCGGGGTATCGCTGTGCAATTCCCGCTGGTGAATCGTCGAGGACTTGTGATTATGCAGAAACTCGATGGGATCTTCGATGGTGATGATGTGGTAGTACTTCTCGGTGTTGATGCTATCCAGCAGCACCGCCAGAGTGGACGATTTACCGGAACCCGCCGCGCCCGTCACCAGCACAATCCCATCCTTCAGCTTGGTGACGTCGGATAATTGTTGCGGCAATCGCAAGGACGCAAAGTCAGGAATGACCGTGGGAATCACTCGCATCACGACCGCACAACTGCCGCGCTGAATAAAAATATTGACGCGGAAACGTGCCAGGCCGGGCAGTCCGAAAGAAATGTCGCAAGCGCCATGCTCGCGAAGAGTAGTAATGGCCTGCTTGTTGTCCCCGATCAGATCGGCAGCGATGTGACGCGTATCATCCGCCGTCAGGTAGGTCAGCCCCGGCACCTGCACCGGGATCATCTGCCCGTAGACCTGAACTTGCGGGGGACGGCCAGGGGAAAAAATCAGATCGCTGATTTTTTCGGCAGCCCGCAGCATGGCGCCCAGCAGAGCCGGTGTCGCCACTCTGCCACTTCCAGAGAAGCCGTCTAATGTAACCGAAATCGGAGCAATGGTTGGTGCTGCCATTCGTCTTCACACCTCAGGAATCGCACGCACCACAGAATCGGAAGAAAACTCAGATAGTTAACTGTACCGCGCCGAGGGCCGAAGGGCTAAGCCCAGTAAGTACATAGACCTTGGTAACCTCGGGTAACACTCCAGACCAACACCTGCGGCGCCAAGAAAAAAGGCGGCTCATTTGAGCCGCCCTTGAATTGGCTAGGTCCGAAGTAACTAATTCTTTGAAGGCTTTTTCTTCGTACCGTAGGTAGTTTCCACCTTGGTCCCCAGGCTCGCCAGCAGATCCTTCGCGTTTTGCGCATTCGGGCCGGTGGGTGCAATCTCCAGATACTTCTGGAGGGCTTCGACCGTGCCGGGCGCAGGGACCGTCTTGTCCCCTTGCAGAGTGGCTTTGCCAAGCAGGTTCACACCCTTCTGGTAGTAGGCTTCGGCCCTGGTAGGATCCGCCGCGATGCATTTATCGAATGCTGCGATCGCAGCGTCTGCCTTACCGGCGTTGGTGAGCACCGCGCCCATATTGAAATAAGCCTGTGCGGCCGACGACGGATCGGTCTGCGCCGACAATTCGTAGGTCTTCACCGCGTCATCGGTTTTCTTGTCCTTCGAGTAAGCATCGGCCAGGTTATTGTAGTAAGCGGCGAGATCCTTGGCAGCTTTAGCCGGATCCTTGTCGGGCGGTGCGGCTTTCTTGAGATCCACCGCCTTCTGGTAGGACTCTACAGCGGAGTCCAGGCGCTTCTGCTTTTCCGCCGGATCGGTCTGCTTGGGCGCCGACATACGGTAGTAGTCGCCCAGCTTGAACCAGAGCAAGTCGCGGGTCGCGTCCATCTGGGTAGCCTCGGTGAGGGCGGCGATGGCAGCATCGTAGTCGCCGGCATCGGACGCGGCCTTGGCGGCGTTCAGCTTGTCGTTGAGTTTGCCGACCGTCGATTTTTCCTTCTCCACCTTGGCGTTCTGTTCCTGCTGCTGCTTCACCTGCTCGGCGGTAAGGCCCTTACCCTTGGCGGCCTCTTCCAGGTCCTTCTTCATGTCAAGATCCAGAGTGTTTTCGTCGAGCGTAACCGTGAAACCTTTGACGTGATCCATTTCCTTATTCGCCTTCATATCGTCGGTGTTCTTGTACAAGGTCACCACATACTTGCCGGGACTGAGCCCCAACGAAAAATACTCGCCCTTCTTATTGGTCTTCAGCGTGTATTTTTGACCATTGTCCTGATTGGTCCAGACCACGACCGCATCGGCGACGGGGGTGCCCTGGGGATCTTTGCAGACGCCCTTGACCGTTCCTGAAGCCTGGGCGAAGACCGGAGGAACGCACAGTCCCAGCGCCAGTACAACGAATAGAAGTATTGCGAAGTGCTTTTTCATTTTGCCTCCCGGCAAAGTCGAATTTTGCTGGCCCATCGAAAAACTAACAAACCTGATTTCCGCCGCCGCTTATCCCGCCGCGTACGGAATCGGATCCTGTACTCCCGCCGCTGTGAAGGCGCGCTTGCGCAACACGCAGCTATCGCAGACTCCACAAGCCTGATCCTCGCGGCTGTAACATGACCAAGTTAAATCGAAGGGCGCATCCAGTTCAAGGCCAAGCCGCACAATATCGGTTTTTCGCATGGCGATGAGCGGGGTCACGATCTCAATGAGCCCGTCCTTCGTGCCGGTTCGCGCCACCTCGTTGAACGCCTTGTAGTACGCCGGACGGCAATCGGGATAGCCCGAACTGTCGGGTTCAACTGCGCCAATGTACACCTTTTCCGCCCCCATCACCTCCGCCCAACTCACCGCGACCGCCAGAAAGTGCGCATTACGGAAAGGGACGTAAGTGACCGGGACTCCGCGGCCGATCTCGTCCGCATCCGGCACAGCGATAGCATCGTCGGTGAGCGCCGAGCCGCCGATGGCTCGCAGAGCCTCGTTCCGGACCATGAGCTTGTCGCGAATTTTCAAGCGCTGGCAGATGGCAAGAAAAGACTGCCGCTCACGCTCTTCGGTACGCTGCCCGTAGCTGATGTGGACCGCCGCCACTTCGTGATCGCGTGCTGCCAAAGCGGCGCAAACGCAGGAGTCCATCCCTCCACTGAGCAGGACCACCGCGCGGGATTGCTTGGTAGCTGGCATCAAGAGCGATTCCTGATTGCTGGTTGATGATGCTGATTGAAAGTCAAAAGCGCCGTATCTGAATTTCAATCAGCAATCAAAAATCATCAATCAGCAATTTTTCTCAAACTCCTTTCACCGCCGGATCCCAAATGAACTTGTGCAACTGCATACCGAGACGCGCGGGAACGTTATCGGCAAGCATCCACTCCGCCAGTTCCTGCGGGTCGAGCAGGCAATGCGAGCTGTCGCGGGTGCCGGTGGCGTCTTTGCGGAATGCCGGAGAGAACAGGATTGCGTTCACCCGCTCCGCCAGATTGTGCCGGCGAGTGAACTCCCGGGCAAACTCGTAGTCGATGCGGCTGCTCAGGACGAATTTAACTTCGTCCTGTGGAAGCAAGGCCTCGAGATTTTCCTGCCAAAAAGTATCGCCCTCGCCCGAGTCCGGGCACTTCACGTCGACGATCTTGACCACCCCGGCTGGAACCCGCTCCAGTGGCCGCTCTCCGCTGGTCTCGAGCAGAACCCGATAACCGTCGTTCAGAAGATGCTGCATCAGGGGAACGACTTCGCGCTCCTGCAACATGGGTTCCCCGCCGGTGATCTCAACCAGGCCGCCGCCAGGACTCAGTCGCGAAACCTCGTCCACAACCGCCTCGACGGCCATCTTGCGCCCGCCCTGAAATGTGTATTCGCTGTCACACCAGGAGCACCGCAAATTGCATCCCGTCAGCCGCACGAATACGCAAGGCAAGCCCGCATACGTAGACTCACCCTGCAATGATTTATAGATTTCCGTAATCTGCATGGTAGTGCTGTTTCGAGTAGCGCCGCCGTCCCGGCGGCTGTCGCGGGGGCGTCCTCGCCCGCGCATCAGGACAGCGAACAATTATTCCGAATACTTGGCGGTGGTCGTATCCGTCTCAAACACCGTGACATCTTTCACGCGTACCCGCCCCTTAGTCACGCCCTGCAACTTACTGTTCGACTCATCATAGAAATACTTCGCCAGATTCTCCGCCGACGGATTGATCACGGTAAACGGCTCGATTTCATTGATCATCTGGTGATCGAGCCGCTCGATGACGTGCTTCATCACCTCGCGCAGATCTTTGAAATCGAGCAGCAGCCCGGCCTTGTCCAATTCCATTCCCGCCAGCGTGACCCGGATCTTGTAATTGTGCCCGTGCGGATTCTCGCACTTGCCCTTGTAGTTGCGCAGGTAGTGCCCCGCGGCAAACGTATCTTCAACCGTGACTTCGAACATGATCCCCCAGCAGTCCGGACCTGTATACAGGCGGCCTGCGCCATATTACCAACCATCTATTGTACCGCCCGATTCGCGGCGCTGAAATGCCAGTGCGAAAGCGGGCCTCGGGAAATCTCGATGTAGGGACAGCCGCCTCTTCGGCAAGCCGAAGGGGTCGAACGCAGCTCGCCCGCTCTTGACTCCCTTCCCCGCCGAACTGTAGCTTGCCTATTCGGCCTCACACCCCAAGGAGCTCTCATGCTGCGTCGAACATACTCAATTCTCGTTCTATTCATCCTGACCCTCACGGCGGTTCTCTCAGCTCAGAACCGCCCCGACGCCCCCGAGTTCGACGTCAAAGAGCACTACACCAAATACGAATATCGCATCCCCATGCGCGACGGCATTCATTTATTTACGTCCGTCTATGTACCCAAAGACACCTCACATCCCTACCCCTTCCTGATTAACCGCACGCCCTATAGCGTCGGTCCATACGGTGTCGATCTTTACCGCACCCGGCTCGGCCCCTCCCCTGAGTTCGACAGAGCTGGATACATTTTCGTCATTCAGGATGTCCGCGGCCGCTACATGTCGGAAGGAAACTTCGTCGAAATGACTCCCCACATCGACAACAAGAAATCCAAGCAGGATATCGACGATAGCACCGACCTGTACGACACCATCGACTGGCTGCTCAAGAACGTGCCCAACAATAACGGCAACGCCGGCATCTGGGGAATTTCCTATCCCGGCTTTTACACCTCTGCCAGCATCATCGACTCGCATCCCGCGCTGAAAGCCGCGTCCCCGGAAGCCCCCATGACTGATCTCTTCATGGGTGACGACTCCTACCACGGCGGCGCCTTCATGCTCGACGCCAATTTCGGCTTCTATGTTTTCTTCAAGCCTCAGGACAATCCCCAACTCCCGCGAGAATCGAACGTTTCATTCGACTGGGGCACGAAAAATTCCTACGACTTCTATCTGCAGGCCGGCTCGCTTTCAAATCTGAGCAAATACGTCGAAGGCAAAAGTGAACTCTGGGACGACCAGGTTAAACACAATACCTACGATGATTACTGGAAAGCGCGCAACCTCGCCCCGCACATGAAAAACATCCATTGCGCCGTGCTCACCGTCGGCGGATGGTTTGACGCCGAAGATCTGCAAGGTCCCTTCTCCACCTTCCACGCCATCGACAAGAATAATCCCGGAATCTTCAACGCCCTCGTGATCGGTCCCTGGGTGCACGGCGGCTGGGCCCGCTATGACGGTGCACGTCTCGGCCGCGTGGAATTCGCCTCCAACACCAGCGAGTACTACCGCAAAAATATTCTCTTCCCATTCTTCGAGCAGTACCTCAAAGGCAGCGCCGACGCCAAACTTCCGAAAGCCTACGTCTTCGAAACCGGAACCAATGTCTGGCGGCAATACTCCGCTTGGCCGCCGAAAAATGCCGAGCCCAAAACTCTCTACTTCCACGCCAAGGGCGAACTCTCATTCACCCCGCCCACCGCCGATTCCCCCTCCTATGACGAATACGTAAGCGATCCCGCCAAGCCCGTGCCCTACGTCGGCTACCCCGCGCTCGATGTCCCCCAGGAATACATGCTCTCAGACCAGCGCTTCGCCGACAGCCGCACCGACGTTGTGGTCTACGAAACGCCAGTATTGCAAGAAGACGTCACTCTCGCCGGCCCCATCTCGCCCCGCCTCTTCGTCTCCACCAGCGGCACCGATTCCGATTTCGACGTCAAGCTGATCGACGTCTATCCCCCCGACTTTCCCGACAGCAAGCAAGACGCTCCCGACCGCGACAAACCCCGCAAAGACGTTTCCGTTCCGTCCTTCAGCATGGGCGGATATCAACAACTAGTCCGCGGCGAACCCTTCCGCGGAAAATTCCGCCACAGCTTCGAGAAGCCCGAACCCTTCATCCCCGGAAAAGTGGAAGAGATCAACACCACGTTCCAGGACGTCAATCACACCTTCCGCCGCGGCCACCGCATCATGGTGCAGGTGCAGAGCTCATGGTTCCCCCTCACCGACCGCAACCCGCAAACTTTCGTAAATATCCCCGACGCCAAGCCTTCAGATTTTGTGAAAGCTACCGAACGCATCTATCACACGAAAGCGGAACCGTCAGGAATTGTGGTGGGAGTCCTAGGTACTTCCAGAGTAGAGCCGTAAGACAGCGCTACAGAGACCAAGGCGCACGCCGATAGGGTCTCTCAGAGGCTGCTTGCCAAAGCTCACTTCAAACGGAAGGATCATAATTCCAGTCCAAGTGCGATCCGCGCTTGGGGTCGGTCCCGCGGATCGCGTGGACTTCTTCGAATTGGAAAACGGTCAGTTCGCCATCACTGCGGCCTCTTCGAACCCGAAAAGCCTTAAGGGCAGCAGCGTCCAACCGCCTAATCCTGTCTCGGGCAAAGCGGCAGTTCCCCGACGGCGCTCCGGACGGACTTAGTCGACTCACCCCCGCGCCAGCGCTCGAAACAGTGCAATCGGGCCCAACACACCCACCGCGATCCCGTATCCCAAGTCGGCCCACACCACGCGCGCGAAATTAAGAATGACAAGGATGCCGATCAGCGGCAAACTCACAATAGCCAGAAGGTTTCCGCGCTTGGCCCTTCCTGGCGCTAACTCCCACAGGTTGGAAAGGTCGCCGGTGGAAGGAAACGCATGCATCCCGATCGACAGCCCCAGCCAATAGAAGAAGTAGGCGACCGGATCTTCCACCTTCAACTCCCACACCGGCAGAAACGCGCCCGTGCAGAAAAGCACGCACAGCAGAGTATTCACGAAAAATGGCCCCAGGCTCACGAAAAACATGGCAGTAAAGTTTTCGGTCTTTTCGTGCAGCACGTAGCCCGATGGATTTCCCACCCGGAAGAAGCACACGTCGTACACCGACAGCTTGAACCAGCGGCAGAAGAATAAATGCGCCGCCTCATGAACAATCACGCCCGGAAACGTGACGATCGCGATTACGAATCCTGGAATAAAAAACATGAGCGCCCTCGCCGCTATTTCGTCTCGACCTTGCCGCCGCGGAACCTGCGATCGTATTCGCCCTTGTCGATGATCTGTTTGCTGTTCAGCCGGTAAAGAATCCGCTCCGAATATTCTTCAAAGGATTTTTCCGCCGCGGCATCTCCCTTGCTCAGGTCGCGTGCCTTCGCCAGCATTTCTTCCGACCGCTGACGGTACGAGGGATCGCTGGTCATCGCATATTTGCACGCCAGCGCGCTGGCCAGCATGCTCGCCGTCTCCGCATCAGGTGCTGCCCTCCAGCGCTGCTCGGCGATGCGGGCAAACGAATCGTAATCCTTGCGTTCGAATGCCGCTCCTGCGTCATAGGCCTCTGCTGCCACCGCCAGCCCGCCGGCTTCCGGATACTCGGCCGCCGCTTCGTGTATCATTCGCGCCGCCTCCGCGGCTTTGCCTTCCTGCAAGGCCAGTTTCCCGGCCGCATCTGCCTCGTCGAAAGCCTTGACCGCCCGGTTCCACATGCCCTGCACTTCGGTAAATTCGTCGCTGGTTTCGAAGTGTCCCCCGTCGTGTCCATGCAGCGCCTTGTCGGCAATAGCGGGCCGCCCCGCAAGAAGCGCCGCTTTTGCCAGAAGCAGCACAGCTTTGTCGGAATTCGGCGCGACATCAACGGTTTGTTGCAGAAACGGAATCGCCTCGGCGTATTTGTGCTGCTCGATCAGGCGCTCACCAACATACATCTCGCGGCCCGCATGGAAATACTTGCGGTCGTAGATCAGCGCCGCCACCAGCAACAGCATCAGGCCAAGCATCGCCATCTTAAGCCAATGCGGATATGGGAAGCTCTGGACCAATCCCCCGCAAGCAGGGCACATGGGAAGATTGCCAACGAGTTGCAGATCGGTGGTTCCGTTATCCAGCCCGCAGCGCGCACAAATGGTATGGTCCGAAAGCGCGACATACTCGCCGGATTCGCCACGGGCCTTGGCCTCTCTCGCTCGGGCCCACACGCACGGTTCGCAGTACGTCTTCCCGTCCATCTGGTAGAACGAACGAATGTGAGACTTCATCCCACACGTATTGCACTCGCCCAGCCGCATGGCGGGGAATTATGCCCGCAGATTACTGATTTTGGAAGGGAAATAAAATCGCGGGTTATTCGGCCCCGAAAAACTCCTCCACCACCTTCATATCCGTAGTCCGCTTATACTTCGGCAAACTCTCCACAAACACGCGCCCATATTGCTTCTTCAAAATGCGATTATCGAGCAGCACCAGCAACCCGCGATCATGCAGCGACCGGATCAGCCTGCCGAATCCCTGCTTCAACGTGATCACCGCCGCCGGCACCTGATAATCAAAAAACGCATTCCCGCCGTCGGCATCAATCGCCTTCACCCGAGCCGCCACCACCGGATCGCTCGGCACCGCAAACGGCAACCGGTCAATAATCACGCAACTCAACTGCTCGCCCTGCACATCCACACCCTGCCAGAACGACGAAGTCGCGAACAGCACCGCGTTCGGAGTCAGCCGAAACTCCTCGAGCAGCGCGCTCTTCGGCGCATCCCCCTGCTTCAGCATGGGATAGTCCAGCACCCCGAGCAGTTGCTGGTAAATCTGATTCATCTGCGCATAGCTGGTAAAGAGTACAAACGCCCGCCCGCGCGTAAGCTCCAGCAGTTTGCGAATCCGCTCCGCCGCAATCGCCGCAAACTGCGGCGTCCGCGGATCAGGCAAGTCCGGCGGCACATAGAACAGCGCCTGATGCTCATAATCAAAATGCGAAGCCAGCACCGCTTCGCGCGCATGCTCCAACCCCAGCCGCTGCCGGATATACTCGAACCTCCCGCCCACCGCCAAAGTCGCCGAGGTCAGCACCGCGCACTCCAGCTTCGACCACAGATACTCGCGCAGGATGGGACCAACATCAATCGGTGTCGCCTGCAAAAATACATTCTGCCGTCCGCGCCCTGCCGCGCTCGAAGCCCGCTGATTCGTTTGCCCGCCCCGCCCTGAGCGCCGCTCAATCCAAAACACCGTATTGCGATCTTCCGACTCCAGCGCGTACCCCAGCTGCGCCTGAATCTCCTGCGCCCGCCGCACAAACTGGAATACTTCCTCCGGCTTCTGCGGCAAGCCTTCGAGCTCTCCCGCCAGCCGCGTCAGCGCCTGATTCAGCCCGACAAACTCGTCTCCGTTTTCCTCCAGAAATTCCCGGCGCGTCTCGAACGCAAACCGTCCGTCTCCCGGAGGCAACAGCGAGAAGAAAAATTGCGAGCGTTCCCGCAAACTTCCGATCGCCCCCGAAAGCGAAGCCGAAAGCATGCGGTTACGCTGCAGTGAACCTTCAACGTCCCGCGCCAGATCCTCCATGCGCAGGTTGCTGACTGAGATGCCGAAATAATTTCCGGCAACATCCTCCAGTTCGTGCGCTTCATCAAAAATTACCGCTGCCGCTTCCGGCAGGATGCCCGCGTCGGGCGCTCCATCCGCCTGCAATTTAATGGCGAGGTCGGCAAAAAATAAATGATGGTTGACGATGACAATGTCGCTCTCCATCGCCTTGCGCCTCATCTCGGTAATAAAACATCGCTCAAACTCGCTGCACTTCTGCCCGATACACGCGTCAGCTCGTGCGTCAATCTTGTGCCAGAGCATGCTGGCCTCGGGCAGTTCCGCCAACTCCGCGCGGTCGCCCGTCCCGGTCGCCTTCTCCCACGCCGTAATCGCCCGATACTGCTCAATCTCTTCCAGCCCGCTCAGCACAGGCTGATCCGTCAAGTCATACAGTTTCTTGCGGCACAAATAATTGTTACGCCCTTTCATGTAACAGACCGAAAGCCGCGCTCCGGAAGCCGGAAGCCCCTCCCCCAGCGCCTGCTCGAGAAATGGCACGTCCTTATAAAAAAGCTGCTCCTGCAGATTCTTCGTCCCCGTCGAGATGATCACGCGCTTCCCCGAGCGAATCACCGGCATCAGATACGCGAGCGTTTTGCCGGTGCCGGTTCCCGCTTCCACAATCAAGTGCCGCTTTTCTTGGAGCGCCAACTCGACCGCCTGCGCCATCTGCAACTGCCCGCGCCGAAATTCATACGCCGGATGCGTCCGCGACAACACTCCGCCCGGCCCAAAGAATTGCTGCAGCGAAGCGTCCTTGCCGCTGCTAGCGGACGGATTTGAAGTCTTGGAAGCCACGGAGACTCTATAATACGAGTTCCACCCGCAAGCAGCAGATAAGCTCATGTTGGGACAGCCGAGCGCGGATGTCCCCCATAAGGCTCATCACGATAAATTTTGACTCAGCCCACCTACAACTCGACCAGCACCGTCGCCACCACCGCCGCCGGCATTCCCACCATCGCCATCGTGGGACGCCCCAACGTAGGCAAGTCGACGCTCTTCAACCGCGTCGTAGGCTCACGCCGCGCCATTGTCGGCGATGAACCCGGCATCACCCGCGACCGCCTATACGGCGACGCGGAATGGGAAGGCCGCCGCCTCCGCATCGTCGATACCGGCGGCATCCTCCCCGAAGAAAAAGATCTGATCCCTTCCGAGATCTACCGCCAGGCTCGCGTCGCCCTCGACGAAGCCGCCGCCATCATTATGGTGGTCGACGGACGCACCGAACTCGCCGGCCCCGACCTCGAACTGGTGCGCCTGCTGCGCAAGTCCAACCGCCCGCTGTTCCTCGCCGTGAACAAAGTCGACAGCGAAAAACAGTCGTCCCTGATCAACGATTTCCATCGCCTCGGCGTCCCAAAGATGTTTCCCATTTCCGCCGAACACGGCCGCGGCATCGACGATCTCTTCGACGCAATCCTGGAAGTCCTGCCACCCGCTTCGCCCGAGGAAGGTAGCGAGAACGTCCCCGTAGCGCGGGCGCCCCGCCCACGCAGCCGCAAGCATTTAGAGTCATTCCCGGAGCCCACTGAAGACGGCGAACCGCCAACGACAGACGACCAACGACCGTTTTTAGCCCGCCCTGAGCCGAGCGAAGGGACCGACTTCGAAACCAAAGTCGCCATCATCGGCCACCCCAACGTCGGCAAGTCCACGCTGCTCAACTGCCTGACTTCTTCCGACCGCGCCATCGTCTCCCCCATCCCCGGCACCACGCGCGACGCAGTCGACGAAATCATCGAGCACAACGGACGCCGCTTCCGTTTCATCGACACCGCCGGCATCCGCCGCAAAGGCAAGACTCACCTGATGGCCGAAAAACTTTCGGTGGTAATGGCGCGCAAACATCTCGAGGGCGCCGACATCGCGCTGCTGGTCATCGACGCCACCGAAGGCGTCAGCCAGCTCGACGCCTCCATCGCCGGCCTCGCCCACGAAAGCGGACGCTCCCTCATCATCGTCGTCAACAAATGGGATTTGGTAATCAGCGGAAAAGAGAATCCCACGCGCACGACGAAATCCGAACGCATGCGCGAAAGCAAACGCCCCGGCGACCGCGACGCCTATGAAGAACGCCTGCGCTACGAACTAAAATTCCTGAACTACGCCCCCATCGTCTTCATCTCCGCGAAAAGCGGCAAAGGCGCCGAAAAGATTTTCCCCTTGCTCGAACAGGTCGCCACCGAACGCCGCAAGCGCGTCACCACCAGCCAAATGAACCGCTTCATCGAAAAGGTCGACTTCGAACGCGCCTCCGTCCCCATGAAATCCCGCGTGAAGATTCTCTACATGACGCAAGCCTCAGTCGCCCCGCCCACTTTCGTCCTCTTCACCAACCGCGCCGTGAAACTGCACTTCTCCTACCAGCGTTTCCTGGAAAATCAAATCCGCGAAGCCTTCGGCTTCGTCGGCACCCCCATCTGGATTAAGAACCGCGCCAGAAATTCGTAGAGCAAGAAGATTTATGTAGAGTTAGAAGATTTATGTGGGGACAGCCCAGCCCTTGCCTACTCTCCCGCCATGTCCCGCCCCTGCGTCAGCAATCCAATTCGCTGCACTCCCGCCTGATGCGCCCGGTCAATCACGTCGGCGATATACAAAAAATCCACGTCCGCATCGCCGCGCACAAACGCCACTTTCTCCGCACGCTTCAAATAAATCTGCGCCAGCCGCAACTCCAAATCTTCCCAGCGCACGTTTTCGTGATTAAGCTTCACCCTCGGCGTCGCATCCTTCGCAGTCCACACTACCTGGATGACCACCGCGTTCTCCGGCTCAGGCGCAGACTTCTGATCCGTCGCCGGCTGCGGAATCTGCACCTTCTCTCCATACTCCGTGTCCATCGACACCACCAGCATGAACATGACGATCAAAGTCAGCAGCACATCAATCAGCGGCGTGACATTAATCTGCGGCCCGCGCGCACCTCCGCCTCCCATTGCAAATGCCATCGCAGTTCGCTCCAGTCGGCCACGCGCGCGTCTGCAACATCAGACACCCAAGCCACCGAAGGAGTTCCCTGCGTTGTACGTTTCAATCGCCGGACCCTTCCCATCCATTTGTCATTCCGAGCGCAGCCGGAGCGAACGCGACGGCAACCGAGGAATCTGCTGTCCGCCGTCATCACAAAGCGGCGTCCCCTTCGCTGAAAATATCCAGAGGCGCCGGCAGAATCGTCATGCAACCTTGATTCTTTTCAGTGCCGCCGTGCATGATGGAATCGCGCGGCGCACGACCAAGCCCGCGCGGAATCTCCATGACTCGCTCTCATATGACTCGTTTGCAACAGCCCGCACTCGCTGTCTTCTTCGCCGCCATCATCCTGACCACCCTCGCTCGCGCCCAGGACAATTACGAAATTCAGGTCTACGGTGCCGACACCGTCGCCCCGCGCTCCACCATGGTCGAGATCCATTCCAATTTCACCGTCGACGGCAGCAAGACCGTGCAGGACGGCATGCTCCCCACCAACCACGCCGAGCACGAAACGTTGGAACTCACGCAGGGAATCAACGACTGGTCCGAAGTTGGCTTCTACGTTTTCACCAGCATTCAGCCCGATAGCGGATGGCAGTGGGTGGGCGATCATATTCGCCCGCGCGTGCGGGTGCCCGAGAGTTGGCACTGGCCCGTGGGCGTGAGCCTGTCGAACGAAATCGGCTACCAGCGCGCCGCCTTCTCGCCCGACACCTGGACCTGGGAGATCCGGCCTATCATCGACAAGAAACTCGGCCCCTGGTACTTGAGCTTCAATCCCGCGCTCGACCGCTCGTTTCACGGTCCCGGCGTGAACCAAGGCGTGACCTTCTCTCCCAATGCGAAAGTCAGTTACGATTTCACCAAGAAGATTGCAGGCGGACTGGAATACTACGCGGCCTACGGCTCACTCAGCGGCTTTGACGCGCTCCGCGATCAGCAGCAGCAATTTGTTCCTGCGATCGACATCGATTTCGCTCCCGAGTGGGAATTCAACTTCGGCGTCGGCGTCGGCACCACCCGTTCCACCGACCATCTCATCGTGAAATGCATTCTAGGTCGCAGATTCTCCTGGCCCCACAAGAAATGAGCGCCCATCGACCTGCGGCCCACCAAAGGAAATGAAAATCACGGGTGCCCCGTTTCTCGCGCGTTCTTGGCGCGAGAAATGGGGATTTTCGACTGAGCGAAGTCGAAGGGGCTGTCCGCCTCGCGCAGCGAGGCCCTCTTCAGCCACTAGTCTCAGGAATCAGAGGTGATCCGCTAACGCCGGAGTCGAGAGCTGCCGGCGGCGGATACAGCGCCAGGCTCAGCACCCGATACCGCGCCGCAAAGAAATAAATTGCATACGCCGGAAAGAACACAATCGCCGGCACCGAAATCAGCGCTATCAAATACATGAAGGCCGCAAACAGAATGCACCCCACGATCACCGCCAGCGTGATCGTGCCAGCGTTCCACGTCAGTCCAGCACTCTTCCCCGTCAGCACCGCCACAATCCCCAAAAGAGCTGTCGGGATCGCTGCCACCAGGGCCAGAATCAGCGTAACAATCCCGATGACGATGCCAGCCCCGATCGCCAGCACGAATTTCATCAGCACATAAACGGCGTAGCCGCCCTTCTCCGCGAGCATCATCGGCCACAACCGCCGCCAGCCTTCCATGGCTCCGATGTCCTCCAGCGCCATCTGCGGCACTACAAAATCTTTGGTCAGCACCTGAATCACAGCCGCCGCCACCAGGAAGATGAACAGCAGGAAAAACACGATGATTCCAACCAGCACCAATCCCAGCACATGATCGCCGGCCGCCCTGAACCAGCCCAAAGCAAACGCAATCCCAGCAGGAATTCCCAGCAGCACGACCATCCCGCCAAAAATGACCAGCAGGTAGCCCAACTGCCACAAGAAATATTTCCACCCCGGCCCCTGCCTGCGCCCCCATCCTTGCCGGATGTGACATTCCTTGGCCAACACCGAGTCGAAAAGAATGAACCGCATCACACTGCTGACGTACGTCATCACGATCATGAACACAAAACCCGAGATCACTAGAATCGCAATCAGTCCCCCCAAAATCGCGGGATCGATCTTTGGCCAGTCTTGTTCAAGAAGATGTTGCCCCAGCAGATGCTTGGTCCCACCGGACTGTTGCGGAAAGTTGTAGTTGCCGCCGGGAAGGTTGCAGCCGCCCGAACTCATCTCGCCCGCCAATAGCCCCACCACCGCCAGCCGAGTCCACTGCCAAAAGCGAAACGGCCCCACCAGTTGCTTCTTGGTGTGCTGGAAGGCAAGGGTGATCGTCTCTACTGCGGAAATCGGCAAGCTGCACCTCGGCAAGGATGGTACAGCAGCAAGGTACTGCGAACCGCGCGCATGAAGCAAGTCGCGAGACCGATCCGCGAAGAATTAATGCGCGCCGGAATGATATTTTTCTGGCTGGTCAGTCGCCGCGGCAGCAGTTAGCAGCTCGATTTGAATTTCTCCGCGGGCTCTGCGGCCTCACTCCGCGTTCTCGGCGGTCAAAATCTTTTGACTTTGAGCCCTACTCATACCGCAGCGCCTCCACCGGATCCAGCTTCGACGCCCGCATCGCCGGCACCATCCCGCTGATCACGCCCACCACGAGCAACACCATGCCGGAAAGAAATACCGTCATCAACGAAATTCGCAGATGAATATCCCCCTGCCCGGAATCGTCCTCAAACAACGGCCCCATCATAGGCAGCGTCCCCACCGACCAAGCGATCACATACGACAACACCACGCCAATGGCCCCGCCGATCAGCATGATCAGCAGCGTCTCCGCCAGGAATTGCAGCTTGATGTGCCGCTTGCGTGCTCCCAGCGCCCGCCGCAGGCCAATCTCGCGAATGCGCTCGTCCACCGAAACCAGCATGATGTTCATCACGCCCACGCCGCCGATACCCAGAGTCAGAGTGCCGATAAAGGTCAGCAGCACCTGCAGCCCGATCGTGAGCGCATCGATCACCGGCCGAAATTCATCCCGCCCGAACATCTGCAACGCTTTCGGATCAGTCGGCGAAAAATTCTGCCGCGTCGCCAACGCCGCCAGCACCTGCGCCATTGCCTTCTTCTCGAACTGCGGTGCGATGGGCTCAAACACCATCACCGCCGCATAACGCGTGTTCCACAAATCGCCCGCCGCCGAATACGGAATCCACGACGACTCATCGTCGCTGGAAAAATAGTTACTCAACTGAATCTTCCTCGCCATGATGCCGATCACGGTGAAGCGCACGCCGGAAACCTCAACCGTCTCCCCCACCGCCGGACGCCCGCTGAACAATTCTTCCTTCAGTCGGCCGCCCAAAAAAATCACGCGCCGCCGTTCCATTTCGTCCTCAGCATTAATCCACCGCCCCTCCGACGGCACCTCATTCCGCATCTCGCCATATTCTGGACAAACCCCACGCACCGGCGCCGTCCCCACCAGGCGATCGCCATAAGAAATTCCCGGCCGCCGCACCGTCTCAAGACACACGTGCTTCACCAGCGGAGCCGTCTGCTTCACCATATCCAGATCGGCCTGCTCCAGGACAACTTTCTTCCCGGCGCGCTGTCCCCCCGGCTGCTCACTGGTCTGCTGCGGCCAACAAATGACCGCGCCCTTGCCGAACGCATCGAATCCATGAACCAACACACTGCGAAAGCTGTTGCCATACGCAATCAACAGCGTCACCGTCGCAATCCCCCAAACAATGCCGAGCATAGTGAGAAAACTGCGCGTCACGTTGCGCTTTAGCGCGACCCAAGCCTCGAGAATAATTTCAATGAGCATTGATTAGAGCTCTGCAAGGTTTTCCTTCGTGAACCTTCGTGACCTTAGTGGTTAATGCCTTCATCCCCCCGCCTCATACCGCAAAGCTTCAATCGGATCAATTGAAGCCGCCCGCCGCGCCGGATACAGCGCCGCTCCCACGGCAATCGCGCCGAGCAATCCCGCGGCAATCAGCGCCGAACTCCAGCTCGGAATCAGTCCCGCAAAAAAGTCCGGCATCGGCAACAAATTCACCAGCGCGCAAAATCCAAATGCCACGCCCAGCCCGATTCCCCCGCTCAACAGCGCAATGATCAGCGCCTCAATAAAAAACTGCCGCAGAATCGTCCCCGCCGGAGCTCCAATCGCCTTGCGCACGCCAATCTCGCGCGTCCGCTCCCGCACCGCGACCAGCATCACGTTCATGACGCCGATTCCGCCCAGCAGCAAAGTCACAATCCCCACCGCACCCAGGAAAAATTTCATTCCATCGGTCATCGTCTTGAAGGCCTGCGCCTCCTGCACGGTATCCCAGATCGGACACGCTTCCTTATCCGCAGGATCGTAGCGATGCATGCGCGCCAGCGCCGTCCGCACTTCACGCTTGCAGGCCGTATGCTGGTCAACCGACTTCGGCGTCACCAGCAGCTGATCAAACGTCGTATCGGTCCCCGGAGGCTTGTCAGGAAAATCGCGCCGCATCGCCGCAAACGGCAGGAAGACTTTGTTCACATCCCACCCGTCATAACTCGAATCCTGTTTCTTCTTCGCCATCACCCCAATCACGGTGTAAGGAAAGTCATTCAGATAAATCGTGTCCCCCACCGGATTGCGCCCGGGAAATAATTGCTTGGCCGCATCTGAGCCAAGAAATGCCACACGCCGCTGTTCGCGCATGTCATCCCAGTCATAGAAACGCCCGGCACCCACATCGAGACTTCGAATGTACCCAAACGGCGGGTAGGATCCAGTCACCGTAAACGCCGCATTATTAAAATTGCTGTGCACGCGGACGGTGTCCTGCTCAAGTTCCGGAATCGCATATTCGCAGTCCGGCGACTCGGCCTGCACCACCGGAACATCCTGATCCTCCCAGTGCACCACCCGCCCGGCGTGAGTCCCGCCCGCCTGCAGGCTGGTACGTCCGTGGAACACAATCATCACGTCCTTGCCGAGGTTCCTCGCCTGCTCTTCCTGCCCCTTGCGCAGCCCTTCGCCCGCCGCGACCATGAGCACAATCGAAACAATGCCCCAGGCGATTCCAAACATGGTGAGAAACGCGCGCAGCTTATGCGACCACAAGGTCCGCAGAACGTCGAAAATGAGATCCCGTATGGTCATGCCACTGAGTTGGACGCGGGCACCGAGAGAAGGTAATCCCCCGGGACGCCTGCCCTTAGATACGCAAGCTGGAAGCTTTTTGTTGCAGGAAAAATCAGAGCAAACAGTGACCCAAGCCCGCTGTTTGTCATCCCGAGCAAAGTGAGGCGATAGCCGAACGCAGTCGAAGGACCTGCTTTTGTTCCGGCGCGGAAGAAGATGCCTACAGCTTCCGAGCCGGGTGTCCCATTTCTCGCGCGGTCTTTGCGCGAGAAGTGGGGATTTTCGACACAGCGAGAAGCCGAAGCAGGCGCGCTCGGCTGCTCCCAGTGAACTCAGTCCTTCACAGCCATCGCGCCGACTTTCTCCATCCAGCCGTCAAAGACTCTAAGCGCCAGCTCACACTGCAACCGGTGCCGCTCTTTTCGATCCCGAATCTTCTTCTCCAGAGCCGGCAGCAGATCAAATGTTATGTTCGCCGGCTGAAAGTTCCTGGCGTCGGCCTGCGTGACGTAGTGCGTGAGCGACCCGAAAGCCGAAGCCCGCGGCGCCGGAGCAATCTCCGCCCCGGAAGCGAGAGCCGCCGCGTGCATCCCCGCCAACAGCCCGGTCGCAATCGACTCGACGTATCCTTCCACGCCACAAATTTGCCCTGCGAAAAAAATCCGAGGATGCGCCTTCATCTGTAAGCTCTCGCGCAACAGAGTCGGCGAATTGATATATGTATTGCGGTGAATCTGTCCGTAACGCAGAAACCGCGCATTCTCCAGCCCTGGGATAAGCCGCAGCACCCGCGCCTGCTCCCCAAACTTCAAATGATTCTGGAATCCCACCAGGTTATAGGAATCCGCCCGCAGATTTTCCTGCCGCAACTGCACCACCGCGTACGGCCTCTTGCCGTTCCGCGGATCAATCAGTCCCACCGGCTTCATCGGCCCAAAGCGCAGCGTATCCCGCCCCCGCCGCGCAATCTCCTCGATCGGCAGGCAGCTTTCAAAATAATTCAGCTTCTCCCAATCCTTTTCCTCCACCGACTGCGCCGCCAGCAGCGCATCGTAAAAAACGCCGTACTCCTCCGGAGTCATCGGACAATTAATGTAATCCGCCGACCCCTTGTCATAGCGCGCCGCCATGTAAACCCGCGACATGTCAATCGAGTCCGCCTCGACAATCGGACTGATCGAATCATAAAAATACAAATGCGTATCAGCCGATAACCGTGCAATCTCCGCCGCCAGTCCCTCCGACGTCAGCGGCCCGGTCGCGATGATGGTGATCCCCTCCGACTCATCCACAGCCGTCACTTCCTCGCGCCGAACCGTAATCCGTGGCTCCCGCGAAATCGCCTCCGTCACCCGCGCCGCAAACGCAACCCGATCCACCGCCAGCGCATGCCCCGCCGGCACCGCGCATTCCCGCGCCATCTCCAGCAGCAGCGAACCCGCCCGCCGCATCTCCTCTTTCAGCAGCCACGGCGCAGTATTCTCGCTGTCCGATTTCAGAGAATTTGAACACACCAACTCGGCGAAATCCGCCGTCTGGTGCGCCGGAGTCGACCGCACCGGCCTCATCTCAAACAATTCGACATCGACACCGCGCCGCGCACACTGCCACGCCGCTTCAGCCCCGGCCAGCCCCGCTCCGATAATTCTGATGTTTGCCATCCTGGCTCTACCATCGCCTACTTCAACCGCCGACTCGTCTGGCGCGGCTCGTGGATCCTCTCGCCCCTCGCGAGCATCGCAACGAACTCCTGAATCTTCCGCGCTCGCGTCTCCGCCTTCTTCACCGTCTGGATGCGAAACAGCACCGCGTAGCGATTCGCGCCATCGAGCGCCTCGAAAAAATCCCGGGCACGGCGATTCTCATCCAGCGCAGCCTGAAAATCCTCCGGAACCTTGGCGCTCCTGGGCGAGTCATAAGCAGCGGCCCACCTGCCGTCTTCCCGCGCGCGCTCTACCGCTTCAACCCCCGCAGCCCTCATCCGGCCGCCCGCGATCAGTGCAGTCGCTTTCTCCCGGTTGATCTTCGACCAGATACTCTTCGGTGCACGGGGAAGAAAACGTTGCAGCCACGCCTGGTCGCTCTCTCCACGCTTCTGCCCGTCGATCCATCCATAACACAAGGCCACCTCGAGCGCCTCGCCGTAGTTTAGCGATCGCAGGCCTGAGCCTTTCTTCGCCAGCCGCAGCCATAAGCCCGCCGATTTGCGATGATTCTTCTCAAGCCAGCCAGCCCACGTCTCCTGAGTCGCGAACATGCGGATGGGATCGTTCGCGGTGCCGCTCTTTGCCTGTTTCATTTTCGCGGCGCTTTCTCCGCCAGCCGCTGCAGCGCTTCATCCGTGAGCAGCACGGCCCGCCACTGATCGCGAAAGGTCGCGTCCAACTCCGTGTATAGCTTGATCGCCTTTTCGTTCCAGTTGAGCACCTCCCAGTGTATTCCGTAACAGCCCTCGTCGACCGAAATCCGCGCCACCGCGGCCAGCAGCGCCTTCCCGATGCCGCGCCCGCGATATGGCTCGCGTACGAACAGGTCTTCCAGGAACAATCCTCGGCCGGCCCACGTCGAATACGATCCAAAAAAGAACGCGTATCCCGCGGCCTGTTCGTCCCACTCAGCGATGAGCGCGCGGAAACGTGGATTTTCGCCGAATCCATCCCGCGCCAGATCTTCCTCGCGGATGGTCACGAATTCAAGTTTGCGCTCGTACTCTGCGAGCTCGCGAATCATGCTCCGGAGCGGCGCCACATCAGGCAGGGTTGCGGGACGAATGCGAAGCACAGGCAGGCCTCAATGCAGGATCAACGTCGATTGGCTGGCCACGCAAACCCAGGTTCCCTTCAAATAAACCCAAGTGTCGGTGAAACGCCCCCGCCGCGAGTACGGCTTTCCATTCTTCTCGCCTTTCTCGCGATACACGCCCGTCACCACCGCATTTTCGCCGTAGACATGCGCGGTCATGGATTCGTTGACGATCTG
>Ga0210400_10001259_pt1 | contig 25412 bp, 27 predicted proteins | sample IncBWH26MmetaG_FD_155456 | JGI IMG/M metagenome (GOLD analysis project Ga0210400, IMG submission 155456) | Forest soil microbial communities from Barre Woods Harvard Forest LTER site, Petersham, Massachusetts, United States - Inc-BW-H-26-M | ecosystem: Environmental > Terrestrial > Soil >...
GGCGATTTTGGGCGAGCTGCGCAAGATTTCCACGATGCTGGTAATCATGGCGATCGTGACGACAATGATGACAGGTCCGCTGTTGCGGCTTTCCAGCATCGTTGGCGCGAAAGCCACCGCGACGGGCGACATGCGAACCGATGATATTCTGCGCGCCGCATGAACGACGGCTGGTTCATTGCGATCTTTGAATGTTTGGTAGTGGTATGACCCCGGGTTTGATATTCCTCGTGCAGGCGCTGGTCGTCATCGTGCTGCCGATCGCCATTCTGCGCTTCTCGCGCTTGAAGGGCCGGGTGCCGCTTGTCGTTGTCCAGATCGTGGTCGGTCTTGCCCTTGGGCCCTCATTGTTCGGCCGGCTTGCTCCCGAGCATTACCAGTTATTTTTTAATGAGGCGGCCCTGGCGCCTCTGTCGGGTATCGCCGCGGTCGCGGTCCTGGTGTTCGGATTGATTACCGGGCTTCACCTCGACCCCAAGACCTTCCGGCGCAATGGCGGCGCGACCTCCGCCGTCGCCTTCGCTAACATCGTGGTGCCGACAGGACTTGGCTGTGCCGGCGGCCTCTGGATCCTCGCTCGCCATCCCGAAGAACTGGCGCCGGGGATCACTCCGCTGGAGTTCGCCGTAGCGTTCGGCATCTGCATCGGCATGACGGCGCTACCGGTGCTCGGAGCGTTGTTGAACGAGATGGGACTGCTGGGTCGCCGCATCGGTCATCTCGCGCTGGGCATCGCCGGTATCAACGACGCCGTCTTGTGGCTCGTTTTGGGGCTCTTGTTGACGGCTGTGGCCGGCCACGCGGCGGGTGGACCGGGGGTGATCGCCAGCGTTTTGTTCGTGCCGGCTTATCTGTTCATCATGACGCGTATCGTGCGCCCGTTGCTGGGGGGGATGGTCATCACGCGCATGCGGGACGGAAAGGTCGAGGAACGCGCCTTGGCGTTCGTCGGCGCCGTGATGATCGCCTCTGCGTTGGCCACCGAGGCAATGGGGCTGCATTACATTCTCGGCGCCTTCGTCACGGGCGCCGTGATGCCGGAGAATTTGCGCAAGCCGATCCTCGATCGGCTTCAGGGGCTGACACTGGCGCTGTTGATGCCGTTCTTCTTCACCTTGACCGGGCTTCATACCTTTATCGATCTCGGGTCGCCGGCGTTCTTGGAGGTCTTCGGCATCGCCACGGTGGTTGCCGTGGTCGGGATCACCGGCGGTACGGCGGTGGCCGCCCGTCTGGTCGGTGAGCCCTGGCCGTTCGCCTTGGGCCTCGGGGCCCTGCTGCAGACGAAGGGGCTAATGGAGCTGATCGTGCTGACGATCCTGCTCGATGCGAGGATCATCTCGGCGACTGTGTTTGCCGCCCTGATCGTCATGGCGGTGGTCAGCACCGCCCTGGCCATGCCTCTGGCGCGGCTGATGCTCGCACAGGCGGACCGTCGATCAGCGCTAGTGGTGGCGCCCAATGAGTTAACCATCGCCTCGTACGATTGAGCGAAGTTGACGTATTACATAGCGGCGGAGCAGCAGCCATCCGCCGATACTGAAGGGTGAGTCTACGAATGGAACAAATCGCAATTTGGGAAGCGTTGCGTCCGCGGCTATGGATGATTGCCGCTATCTGTGTGGTTGCGACAATCGCTGGATATGGCTTCTCCTTCCTGATGACTGAGCAATACGCGGCAACCGCGCTGGTGCTCGTGCGTCCGCAGCAACCGATCAAGATAGATACCCGCAAGGGCGACAAGGAATTTCTAGACTTTCCTATGGCCCAATCGACGGCGGTCGAGACTCCGAGCAAGACCTATATCGAGATTATCAAAAGCCCGGAGCTGATTGCGAAGGTAGTTCGCAAACTGGATTTGGATAAGGAAAAAGAGCAAGAGGGCAGCCGCATCTGGCAGTTCTTGCCCGCTTTTGCCTACGACCTTAAGGAGACTCTAAAGGATGTGCCGGCCATTCTGAAGTATGGCCGGGTCATCAAGGAGGACCCATTCACCAAGGCGGTCAAGGGGGTCGAAGACAACCTTACATTGACGGCTCGCGCCGAGACTTATGTGTTCGAAATCAAATATACTGCAAAAGAGGCACAGAAGGCCGCAATGGTGGCCAACACAACAGCGAAGTCATTCATCAGCCTGATGGACGAGGTCCACGCGTCGGAAGCCCAATTTATAGGCGACCATCTAAAGCCACACCTTGAGCAAACACAGCGGGAACTCGAGAACGCTCGTCAACGATTGGAAGACTATAAGAAGGCCCACTCCGTCTTTCAATACGAGGCAGAACACACCGCCAAGCTCAAGGAGATCTCCGATCTGGAACTCGAGCTCGCGCGAGCGGAACAGGCCTTGGTGGCTGGCCAGAGCACGCTGTCGAACGTTAGCCTCGCCGCCAAGCGAGCCCGCCTTGTTCGCTTGCTCAACGACCGCAAGGCGGAATTGACACCGCTGCCCGGGCTTGAGCACGACCTCAAGCAGCTCGATGATCAGGTCAAATCCACGGCGAACGCGTACCAGATTGTCGAAAAGGAATTCAAGGAAGCGGAAATCAAGCACTCCTACTCGATGCCGGAAGTCCGATTGGTATCCGAGGCGGTTCCGCCGCGGCTGCCGAGCAGCCCGGTCCGAGGCACGATCACGCTGGCGTGCCTCCTGGGGAGCCTTGTCGTCGCTGTCGGTTTGGCCTTCTTTCTGGAATACCTGAATGGCAAGGTGCGCAGCGTTGACGACATTGAGAATTTCGTGGGCGTGAAGGTTCTCGCGACGATCCCGAAAATGTCCGGGCTCTATACCAAATCCGCCTGACTAGAGCGTGATCCGCTTAAACAGAACCTCTTCTGTTCACCCCCGCGAAAGCGGGGGTCCTGGGCGGCCGCTGCTAATCCGTGGCTCCTGGATTCTAGCTTTCGCGGGAATGACGCCCCAATGTCGCGGGATAGCGCTCTAGAACGCTGGCACCCACTATCTGCAAGCTGACGTCGTCGATCTTGGCCATCTCGGTCAAAGTTGCCGCCCTCCAAGACCGCCGCTGGCGCCGGGCGGCGTGGGGTCTGCTGGCATCGGCAGACTGCGCCGCGAGCGCGGACAATCGCGCTGGCCGCCATCCCCCGGAAGCCGAAATGCGGCCGCCATGATCGGCTTCGCTGCCGCGTCGGGGCCTGAACTAGCGCCCGACCTGTTCTCATCGCCTCAATCCGCGCGTCGGTCGGCCGATCGTCAATGCGTCGGGGATTGGATAACGGTCGAACCGTTAGTCTGGTTGATTAAATAAGCCCCACCAACGTTGAATCCATTGAAGCGCAAGATATCCCGCAGGACCGCGTCCAGCAGGCGACCGGTCTTCGCCAGTTCGGTCGGCGGCACGTAGATGATGCTGTTGTCCGGAACGATCATGTCCTCCTCCAGCTTGAGGTCATCCATGACATTCCACAGATTGATCGAGCGCACGCGCGGCATTCCGTCGTCCCCAACGTAAAACAAGCGCACGGAACTCGAAGACCCGCCCGTCGTTATGCCGCCGGCTTGAGCCACCGCCATCAGCACGGTTCGCGGGCGTTCCAATTCGATTCGTCCAGGTTTGCTGACCTCGCCAAGAACAAACGTCGAGCCGGCATGCAGAGTGCGCGGAACCACACTCACATAGAGTTTCAGGCCCAACCTTGCATAGCCGGCGTCGATTTCTCCCTGAAGTTCCTTTAGCGTGCGCCCGCGGGCCTTGAGTGGAGGCAACAGCGGCAGGGAAATCGTGCCGTCCGGCAGCACCTTGATAACAATGCTCCGGCCCTTCGTGGTGCCGAGCATCTCGAGGAAATCTTCCACCGGCGAGTGAGGTTCGGTCACATTGACCGTTATTTGGGCTCCGGTAAGAACGCCGCTGTAGCGTTGCTGAAGCTGACGAGCAAGGGCGTCGGCGGTTTGCCCCGAGGCCACCACCGGGCCGATCAGAGGTAGGGAGATACGCCCATCCGGCCGCACTTGCACGGTTCGCGCGTTTTCAGATTCACTGAGGAATTCGATGCGAAGCTTGTCCCCGACCCGGATCAGGTACTCGATGGCTGTCGGGTTCCGGTTGATGTGAAAAAATATCTCGAGCTCGTCGCCGACCTCTACGTCGTAAACTCCGACACCTCGTGTCAAGTTTGCCGCTACTTTCAGGCGGGCCTCGGTCTTTGCCGTATCGCTGAGCTGATCAATATATATTGTCGTTCCGTCGCCGGCTCGCTCAAAGGAACGTGTCGATTCGCAAGCAGTCAGCCCGATGCTCGATAGAATGATCACCAGCGCCACGTTGACGACTGCCGGGCGTGGCTGTGACACTGCAGCGCGCCGCAAGCTTATCAGCATCGCCGCAGGACCGCTCGTCCGCCGCATCATCCACCAGCGGAACATCCCCGGCGACTCCCCAAAAACCGACCCCATCCACCAAGCTTCTCAAGCTTGAAGCTCGTCCACAGCACTCCGGCGCTCCGGGTTCCCTAGCTTGAGCGGCCGGCATTCTCATCAAATTCTGAGCGGCAGGGCAACGCATTTTTCCGACCTTCGGTGACGCTTGCCAGGGTCTGCCGATCGCTGCGATGCTCACCACGTTTTTGGCGCAGCTGCCGCAAGTCAGCTGGGCGGCGGGTGTTCAGGAGGGGGACCGGACTGCCCGGTGGGCCGGTGGAAGCACGGCCTCCGCGCGAACGCGCCGGCAAATGGCGAACACCAGAGCAGTGTACAACCATAGCATCGCTTGAACCACGTGACCACCGAAGGGGTCTCCAAAATTGTGGATCGCGATCCCCCCCATGGCCGACACGATGCCGGCCAACAGCACCCTCATCTCCGGGTCGGCAGGCCGCAGGTGACGGAACGCGGTCAGGATCGTCTGCCAGAAAAATGCGAAGAACAACACGAAGCCGACGATCCCGACCTCGATCAGGACGACCAAATAATGGTTGTGCACAACAGTTACGCGGAGCTGGGTGCCATATGCCATCCTGGCAAAGGACTGCGCGCCCTCGGTTACGGCCGAACTGTTATTCAGGCCAGCCCCGATGACTGGCCGCTGCCAATACGTAGCTAATGCCGTATCGAGCAGCTCCATGCGCTTGGTTATGGTTTCCGGCCTGGTGGTTAGGAAGTGGATGAGCACGGGCGTGCTCACGGCCGCCACCAGGGTAAAAGCCAGACAACATCGCGCAAACGCTCGCCGTGAGATCAGCTCTGACCATCGCGCGATGCCGATAAATGCGATGCAACTCACCAGAAGACCGACCAATCCGGAGCGCGAAAAGGTCATGTACAGCGCCGCTAGGCCAACCGCGAAAAGCGTGCTGAAGAGCAATCGGTCTCTGCGTCGCCGTGTAGCTACGATATACGCCAAAACGATCGGCAGGATGTATTCGAAATAATAGGCGGCGTGTGCCGGGTGGACAAAAAGGCCCGAGCTGCGTTTGGTATGCGATCCCTCACCGGATCGTTGTTCGTAGAGCGTGTCGTGAGCCGTTTCGGAGGCGTTTTCCTGCTGCCTGTACAGCCCGCCCAGCGCGACACTGTCCGTCCCGATGCCCATGCTAAAGAATACGATCACGGTTCCGGCCGAGATAACCAGCCCGATCAATAAAGCGAGGGTGATGGCCCGGAATTGCGAGCGCGTCGTGACGTTGTTGATCAGATATAGAAATGCAATAAAATACAGGACTTCACGCAGCCATTCGAAGATAGCCAAGTAAAATGACGTGGCCTCGATTAGTGAAACAAAGAGCGCCCACGCCAAGTATAATACGAAGATGTATCCGATTTTCGGGAAATAGAAGGTCTCACGTCTGAGGCTGAGCCGCGCCAGCCAGGGCACGAGCATCGCGACGAGTATGACGTCGGTCAGATAAAAATCGAGACTGAGCGTCCCCGAGGCGGGTAGGCCAAATTCGTGATAGAGCATCCAGGGCTCCACCAGCCATGTCGTGACACGTTTGCTGACATCGAAGGGAATCGACAAAGCCAGTAGAAACAGCCAATACGGCTTCGGGTCCCGCATTACGACGGTCGGGATTAGCACAACCAGGCCGCCACAGACGAAGGTGAACAGCACCGGCCGCAGGAGGGTCAAACCGACTACCGCGCCGATGGCGATCACGACGCCGATCGCGACGACCATAGCGGCACTCGGTAGCGAATTGGCCGGGCTAGCCGGTTGAATAGTCACTGCTTAACGCCTTCAGCTAATTGATCGCCACGAAGGAACTTGCGGTACGCGCTAAGTGCCTCCTCACTTTCGGTCGAGCGCTTGAAATCGCCCAATCCTTCGCCTTGAAAGCCACCGAAGATATTTACGATCCTGGCGCCATGATTAAAGCTTTGCGCGAGATACGTCTCCCAGCCGACAGAAGATCGGGCCGGTCCGCCTGGTGCCAAGACCACATCCGTGCCTTCGGCCATGGCCCAACTTCCGCGACCATACGCGCGGACTGCGTCATAGATGTCCTCAAAACGCCCGTCGAGCGGATAGGCGCTGAAGCCGGGGTTCGAATAGCCATTGAAAGCGGTCCAGAAGGCGCGAAACGCGGTCGACTGGTGCATTTCTCGCAAACGCGAGCGCGGCAACATCGCAGTCATCTTCTCATATTCGCGTTTCGATATCGGTCCGAGATGGGTGAAGATCAGCTCCCGGGGGATCCCTGCATCGTAGATGCCCTTGGCCCAGCGCTCGATATGCCGCTGCAGGACCTGTTCTCGCTCATGGTCGAAATCCGCCGGCGCGTTTCCTGCGGCATATCCCAGATGCGATAGCGAGCAATAGCCGTAAGCGAGATTCGATTCCCAGCCGGCAATGACGCCCGCGAAAAGCTTGGCCTTTCCCAACTGAATAAGCCTGTCTAACTGCTTCTTGATCTCCTGGCCGATGACGTCCCTGGTCCAATAGGCCGCAAATTTCTGGACCTCCGGGTTCTCATAGCAAATCTGCGGCGCGAGCGGTGCGCCCGGAAGCCAGCCGAGCTCAAGGCGCCCCGCAGGAGTCCCTGCCCAATCTTTCCACTCCGCCGTCCCCTGAAGGGCGCGTAATGCCCGACCGCCCGGCCAGCGGGCTTGCGACCAGAACATATAGTCGTCCAGATGCAGCGCTACAGCCACATCGGTCTTCAAGGCGACGTCGAAGACGTCGCGAATCACCGATCGGACCTCATCTTCTCCTTCGTCCATGGCAACCGGTCCGATGGCAATACCAACAACCCGATTGGGATCTGTGTGTGCTGGGCGCACGGTACCAGCGATACGCTGTGCGATTTTCAGGATGTCTTCCTGCCGCTTGTCTCTCTTATAGACACCGCCGACCGGATCCGGGGCGCCGAGAAAGATCTGAAACAGCAAATACTGCGGCGCCGGCGGTTCCGCTGAGAAAGCGTTGAGCGAGATCAAGACCGGCGAGATCATCGCTGATACCAGTAGTTGCCAACAGCGACGGAACGACATGCCGGAGCGACCTAGTAGCGCGCCGCGATGTTGCCGATAACCCCGTGCCAGATCCCGCGGAGACAGGCTCGGATCTGAGCTCCGTGGTTCCGCGGCCGCAACAGGAAATTGACCGTCAACGCCAACACGCGCCGCGCCGCGCCGCGCAGCAGATAAAAGCGGGCCTGTGCCGTCTCGTACAGCGCAAAATAAATCGGGTTTCGGCAATAGTAGTAGCAGCGAAACGGCGCAAATTCGCGGTATTTCAGGGGCCCGATTTGGCCCTTAACAAAGTTGAGACTCATGTAACCGCGAACGTTATGCTGGAGTATCGCGTCCAGAGCAACAAAACCTTTGTACCCCGCCTGCATCACGCGGTAGCCGTATTCGCCCTCGCCCCAATCGAGCATATAGTCGGGGTTGGGTAGGCCGATCTGCCGGACGGCCACGAGGCGATACAGGCAGCCCGACCAGATGCAGACATGACAAAGATAGCTGCGTTCGTCGGGCACCGGTCTGGCGCGGGTAAACCCGTGTTGGGTAAAGATGCCGGCAAGCTGCGGTACCCCATCCTCGACATTATAATGCATGCAGGTAAGGAACGCCGTCTCATCCTGCAGGCTCTGCGGCCAGCCGGCGTAGAGGTCGAGCAGCTTCTCCAGCGCGTCGGGCTCCGGAATGCTGTCGGCGTCGAAAACCCAGACCCAATCGTATCCGTGCTCGAGGGCAAAGCGAAAGCCGCTATGAACCGCCCCGCTCGTTCCCAGATTTTCGGTGTGACGGATGACGCTGGCATGCTTGATCGACGGCCGTTCGAGGGTGCCGTCAGTGGAAGCGTTGTCGACGACGAGGATCCCGTCCACCGGACGGGTTTGCCGCAGCACCATCTCGATTATCTGGTCGATGATGTCGGCGTCGTTAAACGTGTGAATGTGAGCTAAAACGCGCATCGGTGTTAATACCGCGCGCCAATGTTGCCGGTGACCCCGTGCCAGATCCCGCGAAAGCACGCAAGGAGGTGCTTTCCGTGGCCGCGCGGGCGCAACAGGAACCTGAAGGGAAATTTGAACGTGTCCAACGCGATGCTCCGAAAAAATTTAAACTTCTGCTCTGTGAATTCATATAATGCAAAATAGATCATATTCCGACGAGAATAGTAACAGCGGATTGGTGGAAATTCATACATAGTAAATTTTGCAGGACCTAGTTTTATTTCGACTGGAGTGTAACTGGTTCGACCACGAATGTTGTGGTGTAGGATGGAATCCTGATGAATGAATCCTTTGTATCCGGCCTTCATCACTCGGTAGCCATACTCACCCTCACCCCAGTCAAGCATGTAGTCTGGATTGGGCAGGCCAATCTGGCGGACCGCCGCCAGACGATACAGGCAACCCGACCAGATCGTGAAGTGACACGGATAATGGCGCTCGTCCGGCACCGGGTTGCTCGGAGCCATTCCGCTTCGGGTAAACAATCCGCCGTGATGAGGAACGCCGTCTTCAACGTTGTAGTAGAGGCAGGCGAGAAACGCTGTTTCATCCTGTAGGCTTTGTGGCCAACCGGCGTAGAGGTCGAGCAACTTCTCCAGCGCATCCGGTTCTGGAATACTGTCGGCATCAAAAACCCAAATCCAATCGTAGTCATGGTCGAGTGCATAGCGAAAGCCGCTATGGACGGCGCCGCTCGTCCCCTGATTGTGCGCGTGACGCAGGACGGCCGCTTGCCTTATCGAGGGTTGTTCCAGGGTATTGTCGGCGGAGGCGTTGTCGACGACCAGGATCCCATCGACAGCGCGGGTTTGCTGCAGCACGGCCGCGATCGTCCGATTGATGATATCGGCATCATTGAGGGTGTGGATGTGGGCTAAAACACGCATGCTAATACCGTGCCGCAATGTTGCCGGTAAAACCGTGCCATACCCCGCGAATACACGCGAGGATGTGCTCTCCGTGGTGCCGCGGTCGCACCAGGAAATTCATCATTAGCTTTCCGGCGCTCAGCAGCGTCCGCAGGATAAGCCTCGGATTCCTTTGTGCTGAATCGTAGATAATGAAATAAAGCATGTTACGCGAGGAATAATAGCATCGTATAGGCGCATACTCGTAAAAGGAAAAGGTGGCCGGCCCAAGCTTCACGTTCGCCGGGATGCTGCTCGTGTACCCACGGATGTTATGGCGCAAGGTCGCATGCTGGTCGATAAAGCCTTTGTATCCGGCCTTCATCACTCGATAGCCATATTCACCCTCGCCCCAGTCGAGTACATAATCGGCGTTGGGTAGCCCGATCTGCCGGACTGCTTCGAGCCGGTAGAGGCATCCGGACCAGATGGTGAAGTGGCATTGGCAATACCGCAGGTGGGGCAGTGGCCGGTTGGGCGCGTGCCCCCGCTCGGTAAATAGGCCCCCGTACCGAGGTACCCCATCCTCGACATTGTAATGTAGACAGGCAAGAAACGCCGTTTCGTCCCGCTGGCTTTGCGGCCATCCGGCGTAAAGATCGAGCAGCTTCTCCAGCGCATCCGGCTCCGGAGCGCTGTCGGCGTCGAACACCCAGATCCAATCGTAATCTTGTTCGATGGCATAGCGAAATCCGCTGTAAACCGCGCCGCTCGTCCCGCGATTCTCCGAATGACGCAACACCGTCGCATGCTCGACGGACGGCCGCTCGGGGGTCCCGTCGCTGGAGGCATTGTCGACGAGCAGAAGCCCGTCCACGGGGCGGGTTTGCCGTAGCACCGCCTCGATCGTCCGATCAATGACGTCAACGTCATTGAACGTATGAATATGGGCGAGGACCCTCATTGATCTGCTCAGCGCTCGGCGGTCAAATTTGCTGTTGCCGGCCCCAGCCGCTACCCGCTTTGACCGCAAGCGCGACCACAACCTCGCGGAGCTCGGCCAACGCCTGAGCTGCGAGTGAGAGAAGGAAGCGACAGAAGAGACCGAGAACCACAACAACTTGCATGAAATACTGCCCCGGCTTCTGAATATGCTTGCGATAAAAGATATAGCTGCCGACGTGGAATTCCACGAGCGAGCGGAACCGGCGCCGCAGGCTGACCATGGTGCCACCCTTGTGATCTAGATGGATAATGGTTGCCGTCGGTAGGAAGTAACACTTGTATCCGGCATCGGCGATCCGCTTACAGTAGTCGGCGTCGACATGGTAAGAGAGACGCCGATCCAGTTCGCCCACCTCGTCGACGACCTTGCGTGGCATCATGATCGAAGCGCTGGAAACGTAACCGGCGACGAATGGTTCGGTCATATCGCGATCGAGATGCAGAAGATGCTTCCGCGAATAGCGATTGTTCGGGAGTAGCCGGGTGATGATCGAGCGCGCGCCGAACAGCGCGGAACCAGGATTCGGCAGCGATTTGACTGACCACTGTATGGTGCCGTCGCCGTTAAGTAGCTTGCTGCCGACCGCGCCCGCCTCGGGGTGCTCGCGTAAAAACGTGACCATCTGATCGAGCGCCTTCGGCAGAACGATGGTGTCGCTGTTCAGCAAGTAGAGAAACTGTCCGCGTGCGATTTTAACAGCCCGGTTGTTGGAGGTCGCGTAGTGACAGTTGACCTCGTTTGTCAGCAGGCGGACGCCGGGAAAGCGGGCGCGGACCATGTCGCTCGTGCCGTCGGCCGATGCATCGTCGATCACGATGATCTCATAGGGCTCGCTCGGCGGATTTTGATAAATCGATTGCAGACAATCCGCAAGGAGCTCGCGCGCGTTATAGCTGGGGACAATGATCGACAGCGTAACGGCTGCCGCCCCGCTTTCGCTCGCGGGCTTTCGGTCCGTCATGGTTGTTCCTGTCCTAGGAGCGGGCGAGATAATAATCCCGATAAGGCTGGCTCGACTGACCATGAACCTTCGGATCGAACTGATTCAGCACCGCGCCAATCACGGGTGTTCCGATAGGCTCGAGCTGCTCCTTTGCCCGCCTTACCTGGCGCCGGTCGGCGGCGCCCGCGTCCACGACGAGGAGGACCCCATCGACAATGCCGGCAAGCAGCAGCGCGTCATTGGCGGCCAATATCGGAGGCGAATCAAAAAGCACGAGGCCAAATCGCTCGCCAATCGCCCGGAAGGTCGACCGCGCCCGCGACCAATCGATCGCCGGCAAGATTTCCGGTGGTCTCCGGCCTGCAGGCATGATGCTGAGAGTACCCGCCACGCGGCCGTCTTCGAACAGCTCGACCGGGTGAATGGCTTCTTCCGGCTCGGCTTCACCTTCGAGAATTTCGGTAAGACCGACGCCATCGGTGACGCCGGCAGCCGATGCCAGCCCCCGCCGCCGCAGATCGCCGTCGATCAACAGAACAGTCTGGCCCGCGAGCGACGCGGTGATCGCAAGACACGAAGCGACGGTCGTCTTGCCTTCATTCGGCTGAGTGCTGGTTATTAAAATCGTTTTTTTATAATCCTGGATTGCGCTTAACCTTAAACTGCCGAGCAGCGCGGTATACGCATCCTTCACCTCCGGATTGCCAAATACCGCGCGTGCCAACGCGCTCAGGCGTAACCCGTCTTTCGCCAGTTGTTTTGTCAATTCAGTCGCCGTTGGAAAAGCGCCGCTTCCCTTTGCGGGCGGCCACAAAAAAGAGTATGGCGAAGCCTGGCTTCAGAGTCCAGTCGAATCGTGTGATTTAGGCCGGTCGATGTGGTTTCTCGCGGGGCGGCACAGAATAAAATCGGTATCTCCTCGGGTGCAGCGCCCCTCGGCAAATAACAGATCAGCGCGCGCAGTGGTTGTTGAGGCTGTCGAATAGGACACACCGCGTCTTCGTGGAATGTTAATTACCATTCGCGGTTTGCCGCAGATATGATGTACCGGGCGTAGCACGAATGGACCGGCGGTGAGGGTGCTCATTCAAATTCATACTTGGAACGATGCCGATGTGATCGGCACCGCGCTTGACGCAATAGTGCGTCAGACGCTGTCGGTCGAAGAGATCCTGCTGGTCGATAACGGCTCGACCGATGGAACGGCCGATCGGGAATATCCTGAGATCGTCACGGTCATTCGGCACCCGGTGAATTTGGGCACCAGCGGGTCGGTGAAGACAGGGCTCGAATATGCGCGGGCGCAGGGCTATGACTGGATGTGGGTGCTCGATGCCGACAGCGTGCCGCGACCCGATGCGCTCGAATGGCTCGTGCGACTGGCCGAGACCTCCGAACAGCACGAAAAAAATGACATCGGCGTGGTCTGCTCTTCCCATGATCTGACCAAGCTCGGCCAGATGCTGCGGGGTCGCCTGCTAACCCCCGGGGGACCACGACTGCCGAAGACGCTCAAGGACCGCAATTACGTCGTTTGCGACAGCGTGATCTGGAGTGGCGCGCTGATCAATTTGGCTGTCGTCGGTCCCGTCGGATTGCCGCGCGCCGGCACTATTGGATGCTGGCAGGATCTGTCACTCGACTACGGCGATACCGAATATACCTATCGCATTCATCGGGCCGGATACCGCATTCTCGTTCATTGCGACAGCATCATTGATCACCCGATCGGCCGGGGCTTGCACGGCCGCATCCTGGGCTGCGATTTATACAGCACGAATCACCCGGCGTTCCGCCGCTACCTTTATTTCCGTAACCTCGTGTTCTTCTGGTTGCGGATTTATCATAGGCGAAACTGGCCGATGCTGTTCGTTTGGTTCAGCTACCGGCTCGGCATGATCCTAGCCGGTATCATCCTGCTGGAAGGCGGGCGGTGGACCAAGATCAAGGCCTGCTGGCGGGGCATTCGCGACGGTCTTCTCGGCCGCCTCGATGGAAATTTCGATACTCCTCTTTGAACGTCGATCTGTTCCCCGCGCCGGCCGCGGTACAAGCGCCGTTGTTTTTCAGGCGGCGCTCCCGATAAATTCGCGAAATGCAGAATCGGCCGAGACGAGGTCCAACATGGTACCGGAGTTTCGCAACTTACCCTGCTTCAGCAGGTAGATCTGGTCGCAATCGCTGACAAACGCCAAGCGATGGCTGATGGCAATGATCGTCTTCTCGCCCTTCAACCCGGCGAGTGTGCGCACGATCGCCGCCTCGGTCTCGTTGTCGAGGTTGGCCGTCCCTTCGTCGACCACGAGAACCGCGGCGTCCCGGTAGAGGGCGCGGGCAATCCCGAGCCGCTGACGCTCGCCGCCCGAAAGACGATCGCCCCGCTCACCGATCATCGCGTCCAAACAGCCGGGCAGCAAACGAACAAAATCGTCGATCTGGGCGCCGCGCAGCGCCTGCCACACCCGCTCGTCATCAATATCATCATCGCCCAGCCCGAAGGCGATATTGCGTCGGACGGTGTCGTCCATGAGGTAGACATGCTGCGGCACGTAGCCGAGATTGTGCTGCCACGCGGCAACGTTGTCCTTCATGTCGCGGCCGTCGACCAGGATCCGTCCCGACGTCGGCAAATAGAGACCGAGGATCAGATCGATCAGCGTGGTCTTACCGGCGCCGGTCGGTCCGACCAGGCCCACCCAATGTCCCCTCGGAATTTCGAGAGAGACATCGTCGATAGCGGATTCGGGCATCCCCGGATACCGGTAGGACAGGTGCTCGAGGACGAGCGAACGGTCAAACGGAAAGATCGGTTGGCGATCCGGCTCGCGACCGCTCGGGCCGGTAACGTATTCTTCGGTATCGACCAGCGCCTGATAGATTACTTCCATGGCGGCGTAGTGAAAGCGCAACGTCGCCAAGCCGTTGGCAATGCGGCTTGCCGACGGCATCAGCCGGATCGCTGCTGCGGCAAAGAGGCCCAAAACCGGGAAGATCGATTGCAGGTCCTGGCCGCGAGCCAGAAGAAGCAGAGCGACGCCGACCATGGTCGTGACGGCCAACGTATCGATGACCAGGCGCGGAATGGTGGACAAGAACATCAAGGAGCGCATGCAGTCCGCCAAACGGCTCATGTGATAGCCGTGTCGCTCGATGAAGAACGAGGCTCGGCCGGTCACCAACGTCTCCTTGATGCCGCTGAGCGCCTGCCCGGTCCACTGGATTATCGAGGTGAAACTTTGCTCGGTGAGGCGCCCCGCGGAGCCCAGCCGATGCCGCATCGCGCCGTAGAGGAGTGCGGTCGGCACCCCCAGCAGCGCCACCGCCCCGAGCGTGGCCAGCGGTGCGATGACTATCAGCAGGACGATCAACGCCGTCACGACCAGCAGCTCGCCCAAGAGATTCAGCAAGCTCGTCACGAAAATGCTGGTGAAGCGCTGCAAGGTCTCGGTTGTGGCCTTTATCAGCTCGGCGCTGTTCCGCTGAAGGTGAAAGGTATAGGGCGCATTCAGGTAGCCCATCACCAATCGTCGGCCAAGCCTCGTCTGTTGCGTAAAAATGTAGCGGAATTGCCAGCGATACAGCAGCACGAGGTAGGCACTCTTGGTGACGAAGACGATGACAAGCCCGAGCCCGATTGCCATAACCACGTCGTTGGGCTCGCGGATGTTGAGCCATGACAACAGCGACCGAGCCGCCGGGAATTCGAAGACCACCCCTGGTTCTTTTACGACGGCGATAAACGGCACGAGGAGACCGACACCAGCCGCCTCGAACGCCGCGCCGAGCGCCATCGCGCACAGCAGGGCTAAGCTTTTGACCCTTTCGCGCGGGCTGAAAATATACCAGAGTTCCCGGATCAGCTTCACGGCTCAACCCTCGCTCGACATAGCTGAACCGAAGCGACGGACAGTGCTGCGGTCACGAGCGGCGCGAGGGCCGAAATCATGATCGCCATCGTATTGCGGCTCGGCGGCTTCCTTGCGCGGCTCGACGTGCAGGTCGTTGTTCGCCGGCGTCCCATAGCGATTTCCGGCCGTCATCTCTTTGATTACCTCGGTAACGCAAGCCACGACCTTGCTGTAGCCGCCGCCATTGGGGTGATCATCGTTCGCGTAATAATCGGCGGGGACCAATTGACATAACTTAAAACCATCAAACAACCGCCCGCCCTCTTTTTCTATCGAATGCCGAGCTTTTAATCCGAGACTGTTCGGGCCGTAGCCCAGCTCATCCTTCTGCGGTAAGTGCATGAATGCAATATTTTCGGCACCATACATTCTAATTAGTTCTGCCACGGCATCGTGCGATTGTTGCTCGACGAGTTGCGACCGGAAATAGGTGTATACCTGGTAGGTCGCCGGCAGCAGCATCGCGGCGCGTGAGCCGAGCCAACTCCTTCTTATTGCCGGCGCCCGGCTCGCCGCACCCGCCCGGGCGGTCATTATTTTTTCAACCCAAGAAGGCAGCTCTTCCGGGGAAGGTAGCCGATAAAAGTAGCTTCCATCGATTTGACAGCGCGGCAGAGCCACGAGACAGTTGAAGTTGTCCGCGGTAAAATTCCAAACCGGGCGATCGTAGTCTAACGAAATAAACAGCACGAGTGCCTTGCGGACATCGATTTTTTCAGCCGCCAAGTATCGAGCAAGCTTGACCCATTGTTCAAAGCCGGTACCCATGAGGCCGCCATTTACGGGTTGGTAGCCGAGCTTGTCGATCTGCGGGCTCGCCATGCGGAACCAGGGCTCGGCGCCTTGCCCCTCGGTAAATGAGTCGCCGAGAAACAGGAAAGACTCGCGCTGCGGCACGATATCGTCGGCCTGAACCAGCCCGAAATTGTTGGTCTGGAAATGATAGTCATATTCGATGTTGTATCTTCTGTCGTAAACAAAGCCGGTCAGATTCCTGATCTCGTTATGCGGTAGGTAAGTAAAGATCTCGTCATGGTTTTGTACAATTGTGCCACGGCCGTCGAGGAACACGACGCGATGCATTGCCTTATCGTCGATGCTCGCGCTCGACGCCAGGATTAAACGGTAGAATAACTCAACTGAAACGATACCAATAGCCACTGATAAGAGCATTAAAAACAGCGGCATCGATCTTTTGATGACGCGTGCGACGCTGAGCTTCATCGCCGAGATTCCGCGCGTTCGGGCAGCCTCAGGCAAACTTCCTGCAACTGGTGTAACCTCATCGGTAGAGTGTCCGTTTGACGCTGTTGATGGGCCGATCAATCGGGATCGAACATGCCCTTGTAGTCGACGCGCAGCGCGGGGTCCTGATCTTCCTTGCGCGCGATGCAATTGCCGGCGACCAGCAGCTCGATGTCGGTCCCCATAAAGCAGCGAAATGCGTCTTCCGGGGTGCAGACGATCGGCTCGCTCCTGACATTGAAGCTGGTGTTGACCAGCACCGCGCAGCCGGTACGCGCCTTGAACGCCGAAAGCAGCGCGTGATAGCGCGGGTTGGTCTCCTTGTGCACTGTCTGGACGCGCGCCGACATGTCGACATGAGTCACGGCAGGGATGTCCGAGCGGATCGTGTTTAGCCGGTCGATCCCGAACAGCGCCTTTTCTTCTTCCGAAACCGGGCGGCGCCATTTCTCGAGCACATCAGCGACGACCAGCATGTACGGGCTGTCGTCGTCGAGATCGAACCATTCCGCCACATCCTCCCGAAGCACCGAGGGCGCGAACGGGCGGAAGCTCTCGCGGAACTTGACCTTCAGGTTCAGCTGCCGCTGCATGCGTGGAGAACGCGGGTCCCCGAGGATCGATCGAGCGCCGAGGGCGCGTGGCCCGAACTCCATCCGCCCCTGGAACCAGCCAATGGCCTTTTCCTCGACCAACGCGTCGACCGTGTTCTCGATGACCGCCGCGTCGTCGACGACCTGAAACACCGCCCCTACCTTGCTCAGCCGGTCGGCAATCTCAGAATCCGAAAAGGCCGGGCCGAGATAAGCCCCCTGCATCCCATCCAGCGCGTTGCCGACCTGGCGCGGCTGATCGAGAAACTCGTGATAGGCCGCGAGCGCGGCACCGAGCGCACCGCCGGCATCGCCAGCCGCCGGCTGAACCCAAAGTGCATCGATCGCGCCGTCCCGCAACACCTTGCCGTTGGCTACGCAATTGAGGGCGACGCCGCCCGCCAGGCACAGCTTGCGCAGGCCAGTTTCCGCGACAAGGCTGCGAACCATGCGGACGACCACCTCCTCGGTGACCGCCTGGATCGAGGCAGCCAGATCCATATGCCGCTGCTCGAGCCACTCGTCGGGCGCACGCGGCGGCCCGCCGAACAACTCGTCAAATCGGCTATTGGTCATCCGCAGCCCGACGCAGTAGTCGAAATATTCCTGATTGAGCTGGTACGAGCCATCGGGTTTGAGGTCGATCAGGTGGTCGAGAATGGTATTGACGTATCGTGGCTCGCCGTAGGGCGCCAAGCCCATCACCTTGTACTCGCCGGAATTAACCTTGAATCCGGTATAGTAAGTGAAGGCCGCGTAGAGCAGGCCGAGCGAGTGTGGGAAATGGATTTCCTTCACCATCTCGATCCCGTGATCGCGGCCGATCCCGACACTCGTCGTCGCCCACTCTCCGACACCATCCATCGTCAGGATCAGCGCGTCGTCGAATGGTGACGGATAGAAGGCGCTTGCCGCGTGACTTCGGTGGTGCTCGGCGAACAGCAGCTTGTGCTGCCAGTCAAAGCCGGGCGCCTTTGCCTTGAGCTTTTTGCCGATCAGATCCTTCTGGAACAGTTTCTGCTTGAGCCACAATGGCAGAGCCATGCGGAACGAGGCGAACCCGCGCGGCGCGAAAGCGAGGTAGGTTTCAAGCAGCCGCTCGAACTTGATGAACGGCTTCTCGTAGAACACGACGTAATCGAGCTCGTCGAGCGTCGTGCCGCCTTCGTCGAGGCAATAGCGGATGGCATTCTCCGGATAGCGCGCATCCTGCTTCTTGCGGGAAAAACGCTCCTCCTGCGCCGCGGCGACGATATGCCCGTCCTGGACGAGCGCCGCCGCGCTGTCGTGATAAAAAGCGGAGATCCCGAGAATGCGCATCGGCGCCTTCGCCCGCTCAGAACAGCGTGTAGATGAAGGGGGCAATCGCCGAGCCCTGCGTCGCCATCAACAAAGCACCGAACAACGCCATGGTGATCATCATCGGCGCCAACCAGTATTTCTTGCGTACCCGCAGGAAAGCCCAAAACTCGGCGATGAAACTGGCCATAAAAATTTCCTCAGAACTGCTGCCGCATGGTGGATGATCCGTTTTGCGGCTCCCGCTTTATCCAGTAGCTGGCCACACCCGGATCGGGTGCCAAGCGCAGTGGCCGCTTTCCCAGCAGCCGCATAACCAACGCCATCGGCGTGACGACAAGAAGGAAGAGTAGCATCAAGACGATCGGATTGACCACCGCCGCCAGGACGGACCCGATCCGCAGCCAAACCCGGTTCAGCACGGACAGGCGCCTCGGCGCCACAATTCCAAAGATCAACAACACCGCACCGACGCCAAATAGCAGGGATGACACCAGTGTGACGGCTCCCGCGATCAGCACCTTTGCCGCAGCAGTGAGCGTTAAAATGCAGCCGACAGTGCAGCCGAAAGCCCGGTCGCTGCCAGTTTCGGTCGGGCCGTCGTCGCGATAATCTTCGTGGAGTGAAACGTTCTTCACGGAATTTCCCGTTCCCGGGTCTTTGTGAGACCCGCCAAGATACTAAGGCTCACCGGCAGCACGATGCTGATTAGTGATCTGTCCGACCTCGATCGAGGGAAATCGCACCGACAGGACGAGCGTGTCGCCGATGGCCTCCCAGGAATGCACGACATCGGGCCCGAAAACGATGTAGTCGCCTTGCTTCTCGAGCGTGACCAATTGTGGGGTGGGGCCGACATGGAAGGCGACGCGAAGGCCGCCGCGGATCAGAACCGAAACCGTCGTGCCATTGCCGTTGGCCCAGGGATGCATCCGCGTTTCGCCGTCCGGGTGGATGCCCCATTTCAGCTCCACATCGGTCTGGTGCCTGAGGCCCAGCTCCGCGGGCACGAACTGTCCGAGAAACCAGCCCGTATCGCGTACCTGATCGGCCGCCGCATTGCCGACATAAAACGACCCATCACCCGCCATACTCAAATTTTCCCCACCCTCTTAGCCGCTCGAGGTCGACATGCACCAGGCGCGGCTATTTTCGTTCAAGCTGCCAGCGGCACCCGGCAAAGATAGCCAAAACTGGGAAGCGACAGCTGCGCTTCCGGTTTCATCTAAGCCATGTGATTTCATGGTGGGTGTGCACCAGGACTCGAACCTGGGACCCGCTGATTAAGAGAAAGCAAGGGGTCCGCGCCATAGGCCGCAAATTATCGTCATGAGCCGCGATTTTCCTTGTGTTTTTACGGGATCCTCTTAATTGCGGCTTCCACGGGGACCCGTTTGCCGGGTCCGCGTGGGGTCCGCGAAATCGAGATAAGAGGGTCGCATGCCAAAGTTCACAGATCGCTTTCTCGCCGAATTGGAGGTTAAGGAGGGCCGCAAGGATTGGCTGGTGTTCAATAGCAGCTGCCGCGGCCTGGGTGTGCGAGTGACCGCCAAGGGAACGCGGACATTCATAGCACAATGGACCGACCCGGTAAATCGCCGGAAGGCCCGCGAGCCGATAGGCGTTTGGGGCAATATCACCATCGGTCGGGCGCGCAAGGCCGCGCAGATTTTGCTCGGCGAGGTGGCGAAGCGAATCGACCCGCGCGCTGAGCGCGCGGCAGCGCCGGGACGCCGAGCGCGAGCGTGCCGATCTGGCGCTCACCTTCGAGGCCGTGGTCGACGAATGGGCCGCGTTGCATCTGGCGCAGCGGCGGGAGCGCTATCGCGCCGAAGCCGTCCGGGCGATCAACCATGCTTTCTCCGATCTGTTGAAGCGCTCGGCGGCAAGAATCACGAAGGCGGAGGCGGTAAACGCGTTCGATAGGCTGGTCAAGGCCGGCAAACCGGCGATGGCCGGGCGGACCCTTGCCTATGCCTGCGCGGCTTTCCGGTGGGCTGAGAAGCGCGGCAAGGTGCCGGCTGACCCCTTTCAGGAATTGCCAATATCGGCCGGCGCCAGTGCCCGGGAACGGGTGCTGAGCGATGCGGAATTGGCTGAAGTGTGGGCTGCGGCCGGAACGCTCGGTTATCCGTCGGGGCCGTTCTTCCGGCTTGCGATCCTGACGTTGCAGCGAGGAAGTTGCGGGCATGCGGTGGTCTGAGATTAACTTAGAAGGCCGGACATGGACGATACCGGGCGCCCGCATGAAGAACGCCAGGCCTCATGACGTGCACCTGTCCGATGCCGCGTCCGCAGTGCTGCGGAACATCCCGCGGATCGAAGGCTGTGAGTTCGTGCTGAGCACCACCGGCAAGGCGCCGGTTTCTGGCCTCTCCAAAGCCAAGGCGGCGATCGTCAAGGCGCGGGGGAAGGGCAAGCCGGAGCCGCTGGCCGAGTCGCACGCACGATCTGCGGCGCTCGGGTGTCTCGACGCGGGCCCGGCTTGGCATCGACTCGATCATTGCCGATAAGTTCCTTGCCCATCAGCCGGCAAAGCTTCTCGGGCTCGCCGCGATCTATCAGCGCCACGATTTCGCACGTGAGCGCGCCCAAGCCCTCGACGCATGGGCCGCGCACGTCACAGGCGCGGACGGGAGCAACGTTGTACGACTTCGGGCCTCACAGCAAAAGGTAATTGGCGGGGACAGGCCGGCCAGCCTACAGGCGCACGTAGCCGACCGCGCTTCCCCGCCGATAACTTCACGGGCGCCTACGGGTGGGCGAACCTCATGTCGATTGTCACTAACCGATCCATCTGGGATTGGGCGCACAAGTAGCAACAGAACAAAATGAAAGCTCGCCCGATATCGCAGGGCTTTTTGTAGCTGCGGTGATTGATGGTGGATTGGCTAATCCGCCACTGAAGACACAAATCGAAATCAGCCTCGGTCGCTCGGGGTAGTCGAACAAATACGATCGAGGAAACGACTGTCGATCGCTGATGGCCCGCAATGTGCCGGGTTTTGGTTGTATCAAATTGTTTTTGCTGAGTCGGATGTCAGGCACTGGCTGAAGGCGCGTAGACCGGCCCTAGGACACAGGCTCATAATCGCGAAGCCATAGGTGTGCCGCAGCCAACTTGAGCATAGCCAGGAAGTTCGCGGCGTGCTTTTCGTATCGCGTAGCGAGCCGTGGGAAGTGTTTGATGCGATTGAAGAACTGCTCGATGCGGTTGCGCGCGCGGTAGAGCACCGGGCTGAAGCAGGGTTTCCAGCGACGATGAACCATGGCCGGGACGTTCGGCGCGGCACCGGCGACTTCAATGCGCCGGCGCAGTCAATCGGCATCGTAAGCCCTTGTCGGCGAGCACGATGGTGTCGGGACGCAACCACCCGAGCAGATGTTCGGCGACCGGGCAGTCACCGGCCTGGCCCGGTGTCAGGACCAACTCGAGCGGTAGGCCGTGAGCGTCGGTCAGCGCGTGGATCTTGGTCCTCAAACCGCCACGCGAGCGGCCCATACAGCAATCCAGGTGGCTTTTTTTGAGTTGGCGGCATGCTGATGCACCCGCACCGAGGTGCTGTCGATCATCCGCACATTGCCGTCGTAAGCCTTGGTGACCGCCGCCAGAACGCGATCCCAGACCCGGCTTTGCGCCAGCGCACGAAACGGTTGTAGCAGGTTGTGCGGGGACCGAACTCCTTCGGCAGCGCCCGCCACGGCGCGCCCGTTCGCAAGACCCAGAAGATCCCGTTCAAGACCCGCCGATCGTCTACCCTAGGCACCCCGCGCGGCTTGTTCGGCAGCAACGGCGCGATCACATCCCACTCGAAATCCGTCAGCTGGCACCCCCGCATGATCCAGCTCCCTTAGTTGGGAAGCTTGATGGTGTGGACGGCCCCGGACCTGACGGCATCGCCATGTGCCAAGGTGGTGCTGTCAATCGGACCACCCGCGGCAGAGGAGCCGTCCCCATGCAAGTTGGCACCGTAGGTCTGGATATCGCGAAGAACGTCTTCCAGGTTCATGGCATCGACAATCACGGCCGAACCGTTCTTCGACGGAAGGTCCGTCGCGATCAGCTACTCAAACTGTTTGGCGCCCTCGAGCCTTGTCTTGTCGGCACGGAGGCTTGCGCGACGGCGCACCACTGGGCCCGCGAATTCGGCGCACTCGGGCATCAGGTTCGGCTGATGCTGCCGGCCTATGTGAAAGCCTATGTCAAGCGCAACAAGAACGATGCGACCGATGCCAAGGCGATCTGTGAGGCGGTGACGCGGCCGACCATGCGCTTCGTGCCGATCAAGTCAGTCGGGGCGCAAAGCGTCCTGGTGCTCCATCGCGCTCGCCACCTGTTGGTCCGGCAGCGAACCGCCCAGGCGAGCGCGATGCGGGCATATCTTGCCGAGTACGGCATCGTCGCGGCGACAGACATATTACGGGTGCGCGACTAGCTCCCGGTGCTCGACGAGGGTGCTGGCATGGTACCCGAGCTGGTCCGGCAGACGGTGCTACTGATCGCGCAGCTGATCGAAGCCCTTACCATACAGATCCGCAAGATCGACACCGAGCTGCTGCGTTGGCATTGGACCAACCCGGCAAGCCGGCGGCTCGAAACCATCCCCGGTGTCGGCTTCATCACGGCAACGGCGATGGCGGCGAGCGTGCGCGATGCACGGGCGTTTCGATCCGGAAGGCAGTTCGCCGCCTGGCTCGGCTTGGTGCCACGCCAGAACTCCAGCGGCGGCAAGCACCGACTGGGCGGGATCCTCCAAGATGGGCGACCGCTATGTGCGGCACCTGCTCGTGACCGGTGCGACAGCCGTCGTCCGCTATACGCGGCGCAAGACGACCACCGTAAGCCTCTGGGCAAACCGTCTCTTGGAACGCAAGCCGGCCCGGCTGGTCACCGTTGCCGTCGCTAACAAGATGGCTCGGATCATCTGGGCCGTCATGGCTCGGGACGAGAACCATCGCACAAGTTCCGGCTGCCGTCTGAGGGCTGCGGGAAAGCCTAACTTCACAGTTTGGGCAGGAGAGAACGACGAACGTGATGCCGATCGGTCAAGCCGGGAGCGGGACAACCTGCGGGATTTAACACGCATCGAGCGCGACAGCTTGATGAGGACCCGTTCCACCGACCCTATCATGGCCAGCGGCCTCGTTCCGCGCGCAACAGGCCGGACACATGAATGTACCTGACCGATCGTCAAAGCGCCCTCCAATGCTCTTGCCCAACGTAGGCCGTCCGCACATGAACCACATCTCCCTTCGAAAGGGAATCCGATTTATGCTTCTAACCGGACCCTCAAGCGGGGACCGGTCCCACTTGGCCAATTCCAGCAGCCAAACCTTCGCTTCCAGCAGCCAAACCTTCGCTCCGATGATTTGTTGCTCCTGGATCTCCGTTCGTAAACCAATAATGAAGAATTGATTAGGATAATACAGACAACCTCTAGCATATCGTTAGTCAAATCACTAAGCATGTTAAGAGCGGTACATTATTTATCAATTTGGTTCTTTGAAGCGGTCACAGTGAATAACTGTGCACGCCCATCACGCGAAAGCCCTTCGTAAGTAGAAACGTGGAATGACGAAAACCCCATTACACGAAGGAATTGCGTGACAATATCCGTACTGAAAAGCCACCAAGTATCCCAAGTCTGATTTTCGGGGGTGGGTACTAGCCTACAGACCGGCATCCCTTCGAGCTCAGGACGGTAGAACTCGGTGATGACCAGCGAATTTGCTCGTTTCGCGCACTGCTCCATAACCTGGAACGGACTGTGACAGTGAAGCAGAACCATACCCATTACCGCGACGTCGAAGAAACCGAGCGGATCTGGAAGATTATAGACGTCGGTGTATAGAAGCTCCGCCTTGGACTGATAAGCCGCATGAGTAAACCACCATGAATTTTTCACTCGAGCCATGTGTTGCTGACGGGGCTCATATATCGCGTCCATAACCGAGGAAGGATAGGGGACAAAATCCCATTCGGCCGCGTCTGGAATCTCGACGGCGACGACATTTGCGCCTCGCTTTTCCATCTCGATCGTCAGAAAACCAGAGGCCGGGCCAATTTCGAGGACACGCTTGCCGGAAAACGACATATGACCGAGGTAATCATCGACATAGCCGCGCAAGTCCCATTCGCCCTGCACCGACCCCAACCCTGGAATATCCATCGTGTGATAGAAGTCGCAGCTTTCCGGCCCCGCAACGGAACGCGGGACAGCAAACAGCAGCTCAGACTCACGCACCATCGGACTCATTACGCCCCATCGCCAATAACGTATTGTTGAGCGACGTTAACGGACCGTCCGGTTCTGGGCAAGGCCTCGGACCTGCGGCGCTGGCAGGATCGGTTCACGCGCGTGGGTAAAGGCGGCGTGTTGTTGCAGGACAGGACGCGGCCTTCGCGCCTTCCGCTGCTCCCACCTGCCATTGGCGAGCGCGTTGGTGACCTGATCTTCGAGTCGACCCGCGGCAGCGCGCCTGGTACACGACGCCGGAATGTCCGTTGGAGTATCCCGCTGACTCGTGTTCGGCTGATTTTGGTCTCCGATAAGCGGAGGGGCGCGAAACGTGCACGTTCACCTTGTTAAACTCGTCCCAGTCGCCGCTGCATTGGTTCTGGCCGCTGCGCTGTTCCTACCGTTAGGACGCGGCAATGTCTACAGCATGAACGGTCCGTTCATGTACTACGTCTACCCGTGGGCGGCGTTTGCGGACGGGGTCGTGCATCAACCTGATAATTTTCCCGCATTCAGCGAGAAAGAACCGCGCGTACGCGGAATGAATCTTTACCAACACGATTATGCGAATAACTTCTACCCCTCAATTGCTGTGAATACACAAGCCCTTCGCCATTGGCAGCTGCCCATCTGGTTTCCCGCGACCTTGGCCGGCGTTCCCAATCTGAATGTCGGGATCACCGAATATACCCACCCGGTGCGGCTGCTGCTTTACCTCACATTGCCGCCATTGTTTCAAACTCAGGCGTGGATTTTTCTGTCTGTCGCGTTCTCGTTTCTCGGCGTTTTCGTGCTGCTGCGCAGCATCGGGCTGCACCCGATGGCTGCGGCATTGGCAGGCACCGTTTGGTCGTTGAATGGGGTTTTTATCTTCTGGGGCCTGTTCGAGAACGTCCCGGCAGTCAACGCG
>Ga0210400_10001260_pt1 | contig 25397 bp, 20 predicted proteins | sample IncBWH26MmetaG_FD_155456 | JGI IMG/M metagenome (GOLD analysis project Ga0210400, IMG submission 155456) | Forest soil microbial communities from Barre Woods Harvard Forest LTER site, Petersham, Massachusetts, United States - Inc-BW-H-26-M | ecosystem: Environmental > Terrestrial > Soil >...
CAGAACATACTCCGATGGGGTTTTCCCTGCACCCTGAGTAAGCCAGGCGACTACTAAGCCAGTAAACCGTGACCTGTTAGGGTCGCGCTCAGTGCCACAACCAAATCCCAAACACAAATTGATGTGCACCTGTTGGTTCCCCGGCTTGACGACTGAATGTAGCGGTCTGGCCGAATACTCCGGAGTAGACGTACCCGACGTAGGGAGCGAACTTGCGCGAAAACTGATAGCCGAGCCGCACCCCGCCATCGATGTCGGACAGCCCGGTTCCAATCCCGCGTGCACGATCCGGTTGACTGTAGAAATTCATTTCGACTTGAGGCTGCAGTATCAGTCGTTGCGTGAGGTACAAATCATAATAGCCTTGGATTCTTCCCGCGACGCGTCCTCCGTCGCGAACGTAAAATGTTGGTTCAAAATTGAAGAAGTACCGAGCGAGTCCCTGCACGCCAAGTGCGAGCCATGCCCGCCTTGGACCGGAATCGAGATCGACACGCGCACCTGCCTGCCAATCGAAGTAACGCAAGTGCGGAATGGGCCTGTCGTACAGAAACTCCTGATCTCCATCGCTGGTCACGCCGTTTATCACCCTTCCTTCGGACTTGAACCAGAATTTGTTGAAGTCGGTTCCGATCCAGCCTTGGCCATCCCATCGGAAGTTAGTGTCCGGCCCAGTCGTTCTGCCTTCCAGTTGATCGAACATCACAAAGCTAAACACGCGGTTATCTTTCACTGGCTTCGGCCAATTCGGCGTTGGAGTTGGTACATCGACCGAGGTCGCCGGGGGTGCGTCGACCGGAGTCTCCGGAGCCTGCGCACACGCGGGCACTGCCGCGAAGCTCGGCAGCAGAGCTCCCGCGAAGACAAGTTGAAGAGCGAGGCGCGACCTCACGACACGATTACCGTACGAAACATTCCCGCTTCCATGTGGTATTGCAGATGACAGTGGAAAGCCCAGCGTCCCGGTGCATCTGCGCTGACCAAGTAAGTCACCCGCTCGGCAGGCTTGACGATGAGGGTGTGCTTGTAGGGAGCGAACTCACCGCCGCCATTTTCCAACTCACTCCAAAGTCCGTGCAGATGAATGGGGTGCTCCATCATGGTGTCGTTGATCAGAACGAAGCGCACACGCTCACCCAGTTTCATGTGGATTGGCTCGGCCTGCGAAAACTTACGCCCATCGAAGCCCCAGATGAACCGCTCCATATTGCCGGTGAGGTGAAGAATGATTTCGCGAGTGGGCGGCCGTCCGTCCACTCCTCTGTAGAGCGCGCGGAGATCGGCATACGTCAGCACGCGACGACCGTTTCCATTCAGGCCATCTCCCGGATCGTGCAACCTTGGAGAAGTGTTCTTTGCAACCATGACCACTTCAGGGCCAAGGTGCAAAGGCACCTCGCCTTCCCGTGTTTCAGAGGGGCGAGCCATCGTCTGGGATTGAGGCGGCATTAGCCGCCTCGTGCGTGGCCCAGGCTGCGGAAACGGAGTCATGCCCGCCAACGGATCGTTCAATGGCTCCGTGGGTTGGTCCATGTGCGCGTGGCTCATGGCGGACATGTCACCATCTTTCATCCCACTCATGTCCATATCCTTCATTTCGGGCATGTCGTTGTTGCTATTCCCTCCCATTTGCATGTCCTTCATTCCCGTCATTTGGTGAGAAGACATGCCGCTCATGTTCATGCCCTTCATTTGAGCCATGCCGCCCATCCCCATATCCGCCATCGTGCGATAGGGGTATGGATCCATGGGTGGGATCTCCGCGGTCATGCCCGTGCGCGGAGCTAACGTGCCGCGAGCGTAACGACCCCGAGCTTCCGGCTGCGCAAAGATGGTGTATGCCTTCTCCTCGTGCGGTTGAACGATGACGTCGTAGGTCTCGGCGGTGCCGATTCGGAACTCATCCACGGTCACTGGCTGTACACAATTTCCGTCGGCCTGCACGACGGTCATGGGCAGACCGGGTATGCGCACGTCAAAGATGGTCATCGTCGACCCGTTGATGAAACGAAGTCGAACACGCTCGCCCGGGTTGAAGAGTGCGGCCCAGTTCGCGTCAGAGGGATTACCGTTCATCAGGTACATGTAGGTGGAGCTGTTTACATCGGCGATGTCGGTCGGGGTCATATCGTTGCGTCCCCACCTCAGGCGGTCCGCTACCGTGGAGTGCAGGCCTTTGGTTTCCACATCATCGATGAACGTGCCGGCGGTACGCTTGTGGTAGTTGTAGTAGTCGCTTTGCTTTTTGAGGTTGGCGTAGAGGGTGTCGGGGTCCGTGTCAGACCAATCACTCAGCAGCACAACGTAATCGCGGTCATATGCGATGGGATCATAGTCCCGCGGCTCAATGATAAGAGCGCCGATCAAGCCTATCTGCTCCTGAGAGCCGCTGTGACTGTGATACCAATACGTCCCGTTCTGCAGCACCGGAAACCGGTAAACAAATGTTCTGCCCGGCGCGATTCCTGCAAAACTCAACCCGGGCACGCCATCCATCTCGGCAGGAATACGCATACCGTGCCAGTGAATAGAGGTCGCCTCCGTGAGGTGATTTGTCACGGCGACCGTCACTGTGTCTCCCTCGCGCCATTTCAGTGTCGGACCCGGCAAAGACCCATTTATTTTGATCGCCTTCCTGCGCTTTCCTGTGAAATCAACCTCATGAGGCTCAATGGCCAAATCGAAGTGAGTGCCGGTCAGAATAGGTGGCGAGTGGGGAAGCGTCTCCGCGCGCGCTTGGTTGAACTTTCCTTCAACCAAGGCGGCCACGCCTGCCGCGGCAATTCCTTGGACAAAGCCGCGCCGACTCACTGGCATAACTCTTCCTCCTGATCGTGATCGGAACTCAAGAGCCCCTGGACTGCATGAAAGGGAAATCAAACCTCTCGCAGGGAGCAACTGAAACGCCAAGGCAGGCACTGCTAACTGCGCGGAATCAATAGAAGCGCAAGAACTTATTTTAGCAGCGCGCCCGCAGTCGCAGGTGGAAGTGTCAAAATCTCGGACGCCGTCCGGATATTCGGCAGTCAGCAAGCTAAGGACAGCTGCATCTTGCTCGCGCGACGGGTTTGGGACTTCCGGTGATCGTGACACCTCTAAGCTCACATGAGGACCGGTGGATTTTGGGCGGCGTATCGCTTCGCGCTTTATCAAAGGGTGCGGCCATTGAATGTTCGCATCGGCCCGAGTCCGTAACCCATTGGAAGATCAGAGCTTATCAGTTTGTAGTTGACAAAGTAGTAAATCAGTGCTATCGTCGCTTGTGTTATTTCAAACAAGCCTGGCTGCTCCCGTCCCCCACTCCAGCCCTATCCCTCGCCCCTTCAATCGCTTGCGGCCTCTTTTTTATCCTGAGCCTCGAAGGGCCCATCGCGAAAAAAGTCAACTCCTTTGGAATCAAGCAAATCCAGCCTCTTTTTCCAAAATGCCGGGGTGGGGTGGGTATCCCGATCCCGTCTTTGGACTCTCGGCGGGAGTCGACGGAGACTCCCGGTGCCGGAGACGAATCTACGGGACACCCGGGGGTGTGGGGGCCCAAGTTTCGCTTTTGCTCGCCACTCGTCACTCGCCACTCTCTTCAGTCCGGGGTATGGGGTCCGCGTTTCGCTCGCCACTCGCCACTCGCCATTCGCCACTCTCTTCCGAGGTGTGGGGTCCCCTCCTGGGGCGACCTCTGTGCCAAATCCTGTCCCCGCCTTACGGAGGGTTTTCTGAAACTGTCAACTGTGAACTGTCGACTGCTAACTGCCTTTGAAATCAACACCTGCAAAAGTGTATCAAAACAAACGACTTTAACTCCCTTTACAATCAACACTTATGCAAAAAGGGGGGAGGGGGGTCGGGAGGAACCGGGAAAGCAGAGGACGCGAAGCTGCCGGACGCAGGAATTGGCCTGAAGGAGTGCCCAGGAAAATGAGTGGCAGAAAAGGGGAGCTTATGGGACTGAGTAACGTATCGATGTGACGGTAGACCTGGATCAACAAAGAGGTGGCTATTCGTGCTGCAGCGCGACTATAGGATCAACGCTCAAGGCGCGGCGTGCAGGCTCAAGACTGGCACACATTGCTATACCAAAGAGAAATAGAGAACTCAGTAGGAATCCTGTCGGACTCAAGCTCTCATGAGACACGCTCGATGCCAGCCAGGGCGAGAGATATACCGTCTGAGTTGCGAGCCGACCAGCTATGAAAGCGGCGGCGCATCCCAACACAGAACCGAGAACAGCTAATCGGCAAGTCTCTCCCATGATCAATCCGAGCACAGCGCGCCTGTCGGCGCCGAAGGCGATGCGAATCCCCACCTCTTTTCTGCGCTGACTGACGGAATAGGACATGACGCTGTATATCCCTGCACTCACCAGGAGAATCGCCAACATCGCGACCAAGCCAATCAGAATTGCCGAAAGGCGTTTCAGCCATAGAGAGTCGGAGATGACCTCCGTCATCGGTTGCATCTCCTGCACTGGGAGGTCGGCGTCAAAGGCCTGAATCTTCTGTTGAACAGTGGGGGCCACCATGGAAGGGTCCGCCTTTGCCCTCAGCATGATCCAAGCGTTAGGCGATTGTACTTGTCGCGAGCACCAAAAGATTTCAGGCAGCGTCCTCTGATCGAGTGCACTCATCTTAAAGTCCGAGGTCACGCCAATGATCTTCGTTTTGGCAAACCACACGGTCACCTCTTTGCCGATGGGATCCTCGTTTGGAAAGAACCTCCGCACGAAGGCCTCATTGACGATAGCGACCTCGGGAGCGTCAAAGTTATCGCGCTCTTCAAAAAAGCGTCCACTGACCAGCTTCACGCGCAATGCACGAAAGTAGCCTGGATTCACCATCTGCGTCCCCGTTTGTGCCTCAAGCGGGGGCTCCTTGCCATTGACCAGTCCAGTGGGGGGCTCGCGGCCCGTGACAAGCACCGGCGAAGGGTTGAAAGCTTGTTTCAGCGGCAGGTTTGCCGCAAAACCTACGGACTCGACACCGGGAATATCGCTCAAGAGCCGCTCAAGTTGCTCGTACAATTTTTCTCTGCGCGTGTCCTGCGCCCCATAAGTGAACTTCCCATAGCTCACTTCTGGAACGGGAATGCGAAAGACCATCAGGTTTTTTGAGTCGAATCCGGGGTCAGCGTGTCGCAGCTTCAGGAAGCTGTCCACCAGCAGTACGCCCAAGATCAGCAGAACCAGCGAGAAGACAAACTCACTCACGATAAATATCTGTCCAAGCCGTCGCTTGCTCGTACCCGCGGAAGAGCCGCGCCCTTCCACTTTCAAAGCATCGTGCGGCCCGCTTCTCGACGCCCGCAGCAGCGGCACAAAGCCGAAGACCAGGCTCGCCACTAGGGTGAGCACACAAACAAAAGCCAGCGCCGCCAGATCTACCTTCACGGAAGCAAACCTCGGCAGAACTGCCGCCTTAGGCAGGACGGTCAGCAGCCCGCGTGTACCCGCGAAAGCCACACCGATTCCCACGATTCCCGCCGCAACGGCGAACACCAGGCTTTCCGCTAATAGCTGAAGGACCATGCGGCCGCGTCCCGCGCCCAGGGCGGTGCGAACGGCAAACTCCTTCGCACGGTCGACCGCTCGCGCCAACACCAGGTTTGCCACATTCACGCAAGCGATCAGCAGCAGCAACGTAACTCCGCCGGCAAGCAGCAACAGCAGCTTCCAGCTGCTCCCGATCAATTGCGCATCCATCGGAACGACGACGCCCCCAACTGAGTCCAAGGTTGGGTGATCCTGCAAAACGCGTGCGGAGATCACGTCCAACTCTCGCTGCGCTTGCTCCCAGGTGACTCCTGGTTTCAGTCTCGCCAGCGCGAACACGCCCCATATGTTGCGGTTGTCTTTTTCCGCCTGATCGGCCCAGTGTGGTGTCCAAAGCTCCGGATAGTCCGGCGCCGGATAGAATCCTGGCGGCATCACGCCGACAATCTCGTAAGATTCGCGATCCAGAGAGATGCGGCGGCCGATCATTCCCGGATCCCCGCCGAAGCGTTTGATCCACATCGCGTTACTGATCACGACGACGTGGGGGGCGCTTGGATCGTAGTCGTTGGCTTGTAGCGTGCGTCCGAGCTGCGGGGGTGTTCCCAGCGCCTCGAAAAATTGGTCATAAACGTCTTGCGCTACTACAAGTTCGGCTGGCTTGTTGTCGGTGAGAAGCCTTGGCCGCCACCGATAAGCGGTGATGCTTTCAAAGCTGTTGCTTTGCTCGCGCCAGTCAAAAAGGCTTCCAGGGCGCGCCGAGCTGAAGTAAGCCTGGTCTCCACGGTGATAGTGCTCGTGGCCTTCCCAGAGGTGAACGAGATTTTCCGGCTGGCGAAATGGCAGTGGGCTGAGGATCACCGCCTTGACTACACTAAAGATGGAAGTTGCGGCGCCGATGCCGAGCGCGAGAGTAAGCACCACGACGGCAGTGAAACCGGGAGACCTGCGCAGCATACGCAGGCCATACCGCAAGTCCTGCCACCAAGTCTCCACAAAAGACTCCCACCTCGCCGCACGGACGATTTCTTTCGTAACCTCAAGGTTCCCGAGCTCCAAGCGCGCCTGGCGAACCGCATCCTTGCGGCTCATGCCAGTCTTCATTTTCTCCTCAGCGGCCATAACGAGGTAGGTGCGTACCTCCTCATCCAATTCCTCGTCCATCTGTTCCCTTCGGAACAGCGATCGAAGCCCGCTTGCCATGTTTGTTAGCAAGGACATAAATTCCCCTTACGACGCCTCCAAGATTTTCGCGATCGCCGCTACTTGTCTTCCCCATTCTCGTGTTTCGCTGTTGAGCCTCTTTCGTCCGCGATCTGTTAGGGCGTAGTACTTTGCGCGCCGGCTATTCTCGGTGGCTTTCCATTCGCTTCTGATCAGGCCATCTCGTTGCAACCGCTGGAAGGCGACAAACAGCGAGCCTGCATTGAGGCGGAAAACGCCCTTGCTCATCTGTTCGAGCCGGACCGCGATCCCATATCCGTGCATGGGTTCGAGCGCCAGCGTCTTCAGAATGAGCATGTCCAGAGTGCCTTGGACGAGATCACTCCGCCTGTCTGCCATAGGCTCCTTCCTCCTGACGACCAAGAGGAAAGATACACTTCTCCTACTGATTGTCAAGAGGAGAACCATGACAGTCTTCACTTCGAGAGACAACACTGAGGGCGATGGCCGCTCCCTCCACTACGTCCAGGCGCGGACGGGTGGCAAATCTACTCGGAGGATTTTGCGTGGCGCATCCCTTCGCGCTTTATCGAAGGGTGCGGCCATTGAATTTCCCGCATTGCCGGGGGTGTCACCCACGAGCCCGGCCGAAGGTTGCCGGAGAGAAGGGCGTCGGAGCCCGCTTCGGAAAGCGGGCGCTACAAGGAGCGGATCCAGGAAGGCGAAGCCAAGGACTGGCGCAGCATGCTGCGCGGGTACAACGGAAGGATGCGGCCCCGTAAAGGCGTTCGGGACGCAAACGGCGCGCCTTCGGCCTGGGCTGCGCGCTTCCTTCGTCAGGGTAAACTGAAGCGACGCCCTTACAACGGAGAAAAGCGGGTCCCTCGCTGCGGTCGGGATGACAATTTTTTAGCAGGGCGAGCTTGTGTCGGACCTGAAGGTCCGACCCCCAAAAGCTCAAAGGACAGACTCAGTTACGCTGCCGAGTTGGCGGCGGCCATGGCTCCAGCGTTCACGGAGCATCCGGTTGAGGGGTTCGGAGAAGAAGCGGGCGACGAGGTCTCCGGCTGTGGCTGCGACGACAACGGTGGCGACGAAGAGCAAAGGGACCGACCAGAGCGGACTTCCAAATTTCAGAAAGATTGCGAAAAATACGAAAACGACGAACATGTGCGTCAAATACACTTCGTAACTGCACTGGCCGAGACGGAGCAGAGGCGCGAGCAAGCGAGGACCTTTCCACTGCGTTTGCGCGGCGGCAATGATAACCATGCACGTTCCCAGCGCGATGATCGTCATATCCAGGCCGGACTTTGCAATAAGCGGCACGTAGGTCAGCCGCAAGCCGACAAGAATGGATACGATCAAGGTTGCGCCTGCCACGGCAAGGGCACGCAGCGCGGGGCGCGAGAAGTGAACGGGGCAGACGAGCAGCGCGGTCAGACAGCCGAGAGCGATTGCATCCATACCGCCCAGATACGATTGCTCCACCCATATCTCATTTCCACGCGTAAATATGGTGCGAGCGAAAGGCCCCAAGGCGACGAAACAAAGAAGAATGAACGGGAAAAAGTTGCTGCGGCTAGAAAAACGCGCTACGAGCGGGAAGAAGAGATAGAACACTTCTTCAACGGATAGCGACCAGAGGACTCCCCAACTGGCGGGAAGCCATCCGCGATGTGCCTGCAACACATTGACGTGCAGCGTTAGCGCGGCGAGCAACGCGCGGCCGATGCCGCCCGTTTTTTCGGAAACGACGAATCGCGGAACATTTGCGTAGTGCAAAGCTGTCATCACGGCCAGCAGCGCCAGAAGCATCGGTACGATACGCGCGATGCGCAGTAGATAAAAGTCGCGCAGCCTGAGATTGGAAAGTGTGCCCCAACGTCGCAGCGCCGTGGACGTAATGAGAAAGCCTGACACCGCGAAAAATATCTGAACGCCAAATTGGCCGTTCCAGACGATGGATGCGATGAGCGGTCTGGAAATGTCGGAGGCATACGGAATGTGTGCGATCGCCAGGCGCATGTGAACGTGGTTCAGCAGCACGAAAAGGATTGCGAGTCCGCGGAGGACGTCCACGCCGTCGAGCCTCTTCCAATTTGGACGGGAATTTAGCGTTGGTGAGAATGCCGACCGGGTGGGAGGGAGTGTTTGGGCCATTGTGGCGGAACAGCGTAGCACCCCTTTTAAATTTCCGTTTGAGAACGTGGCCCATAGGGAGGTGGGTTGGTCGGGAACGCATGAAGTATGCCGCACCTACGGCGCTCCGGATTTCCTTTTCATTTTTTCCCAGCCCTACGGGCTGGGCTAACCTGTGCCGCACCTCCGGCGCTGGGGAAAAGCGAAAAGCAGGTCCCTCGCTGCGCTCGGGATGACAATCTTGTTGCAGGGCGAGCTAAGGGAGCCGGAGAGACGAGCGTCGGAGCCGGCTTCGGAAAGCGGGCGCTACGGGGAGCTGGGCTGTACGGACGGACAGGCATCGCTTTGGGCAACTATGCCGAGTCGTTCTATTGAGGGGAGTATCGCCAGCATCACACGATGGGGCACTCGCCCGGACCCTTACGCGAGACTAGGAGGAGTGATGCGACGCATCCTGTTCTTACCGGTTTTCTCGGCGTTTTTGGCGGCCAGCCTGCCGGCTGCCGCGGAAGAAATCCTGATGAAGGACGGCACCAAAATTGTTGGACACATGGCCGCGCTCCAGTCCGACAAAATCGAGGTCGAGACTGCCTACGGAAAGATGCAGCTCAAACGCGCCGATATCATCAGCATTAACTTTCCCGAGAATGGCAGCGTTGCCGCTCCTGCGTCACCGGCGGCGAAAGATGCGGCGTTAAATATCGAGGAGTCCCTGCGCGGCACGCAATACGTGAACAAAACCGGTAAGTTCACGCTCACCTTGCCTCCGGACTGGAAAATCGCTCAGCAGATTCAGCGCTCTGCGCCGATCGTTACAGCGCTCAGCTCGCGCGATGACCTGCGCTTCGTTATGGTCTCGCAAGAGGAGTACAGCGGGTCGCTGGAAAGCTACAAAGGCCTGCTCGAACTCAAATACCGCAGAACGTTTGGGAGCTACGAAGAGCTGACGCAGAGCCCGGTCAAAATCGACGGTAAACCTGGGCTGCTGTTTTCGTTTCGCGCGATTTCGGCGAAGTCCGATAATTTGCCGTTGCAATTCCTTGTGGCCATCATCCCTTCCGGCAGCACCTACACGCGCGTAGCGACCTGGTGCGTTGAGCCGCTGTTTCATGAGACGCAGCCCACGTTCGAGAAAATCGTGAACTCGTATCACAGCAACGGGACTCCCGCGCTGGCGCAACTCATGAAGCCATAAGCTTCTGCAGCGCGGACTTATTTTACGAAGTCGATATCGCAAAATTGGAGCGGGGAATTATGCGATTGACTCTCGCTATGCTGGTCGTGTTTGGCTTTGCGTCCGTGGTCTGCGCCGGGCAGGCTCCGCGCGTAACTGTCGCGGAGATTCATCCCAAGGCGATCGACGGCTCCATTAACGAATACGCTTCGGCGCCGCCCGACATCGTTCTGACACCGCAGGGTGAAGGGGCGCGTAAAGGCCGGCTTTGGATTCGCAATATCGGGAAGGGGCTTTTGATTGCGGGGGACATCGAAGGCGGCCCGCCCGATTTTCCGCGCGATAAGGATTCACTGCTTGCGAAGGATCATATTGAAATTTGGCTCACGGCGGGAGCCGATCCCGTCCTGCCGCCAATCGGTTGGGGCCATCAGTTCGGCGAAAACACTCTCTCGGAGGGCGCTGACTCGTGTGCGGACGATCTGGACCCCTCCCGGGATTCATCGCCGGAGGGCCTGCAAAAATGCCGCGAGTGGGCCGCGAAACAGCAGAAGTACCGACGCTACTTCCAGCGCCTCTTCCTGCGCCAGTGGCTCGTCGCGCCTGACTACGCAGTCGAATCCTTCGCTGCGCCCGCCTACGAGGAAATCGCCACGCGCTTTGCGAGCAAGGAGGAAATCCCCGAAGTTCTCAAGCCCCGGGGTAACCCAAAATTCTGGTATTCGCCTTCGGCAAAGGGTTACACGTTTCAGGTTCTGATCCCTTATGCAATTTTCCCGCCGCTGCCCTCGCTTGACCTGCGCGATCTGCGCCTCCTGGTCGATGTCTTCAGGGCGGCGCCCGCTGGGAAAAAGATGGGTGCTTTCTCGGGTTCTTCTCCGGCGCGCGTTTGGGCCAAGCCTGAGACGTTCAACACGCTGCGTGTCGATCCGCCACGAGTTTTCCATATGACGCCGTGCGACCTGCCTCTGAATGGCATGGATATCTATGGCAAAGTGCGCGATGCCTGGTTCATTCCGCAGGAGGAGCAAAAGGGAGAGTACGAATCCAGTGCGTTCCTCATCGTCAATGGCGCCGCCGGCTATCGCTACGATCCAGCGGGTTTGTCGCCGGTCATTCGACCTGTTCATGATTTCTGGATCAGCGTCAGTCCGGGCGAATGGGTCTGCGGCCCGCCGCTTACGCACAAGAACGACAACCAAAGTGCCGCCTTTAAACAGAGAGTAAGCGCGGAGGGCCTAGCGACGCATCGCCTTCCTAGTGGCGATTTGCTCGTTAAGGACGGCCCGAGCGCCTCTTATTCCGAATTTGGCTCGGGGCAGTGTGGTGGGTGCCCATATACGAACCTGACTATTTATCGCCTCACTTCGGATAATAAAATCTACGAAGTGCTCAAACTCGGCGAAATCGTTGCGGGCCCAGGACCGGGTCCGCAAGATCAAGACTTCAGCATCTCCCCCGACTGGTCCCAAATCACCCAATACGATTACTATCAGGACTTGAATGATGAGAAGGACCCCGGTTCGTGGTCGTCCACAACCTATTGCCTGAAGGATTCCCGTTACGAAAAGTGTGGCGAGAAAGACGACGTTGCGCCTCCGAACCCGCGGACGCTGAAAGACCTCTGATGGAAAAAGCGTCAACCCTTGGGTTTCTTGGTGTGCTCGGGACGACAATGTTGGCTTACGGCTTCACGCCTTGGTTCCACATTTCCCGTTTAAGCCGCCAAATGCCGTCGCTCTCTTTGTGCAGCACCAGCAGCATCTTCCCGTAACCTTCAAAGACCGGCTTGCCGGGCGGCGGATCGACGATCTGATGTTCCGTGGCCCACTCGGAAGCCCAGTCCCCACTCACCTCGATGCCCTGAAAAGTAAGCTCCTCTGTCCGCATGTGGTAGCCGGGCATCTGCTTAACCACATCATCTATGAACTTTGCGATGGCTTTTCTTCCTACAATCGCCGGCATCTCCGGCAGAAGACTTACTCCGTCTTCCGCCCACATGCCCACAATTGCTGTATTCTCCATCCGCTGGTGGGCTTCGAGGAATTTCGCGTTGAACGCTTCGATCTCCTTCCGCGCAACCTCCGGGGACGTACTGTCCGCCTGCCCGACCGCAGCCGCGCTACCGCCTCCCGCCAAATAGGGAACCAACCCCAATGCAACCAGCACTCCGAACGCGGTCACCGCCAAAGAAACACGCCCCTTAGGCATAAAGCTCCTCTCTCCACTCGTCAATTCATTCCAACTCGACGCCGAGAGTGTAGTCGGAAATAGGAGCGGACGCACCCTCGCGCTCGGTTTGGGTGGAAGGCAGGAAGTCTGCCGCACCTACGGCGCTCGGGATTTCCTTTTCATTTTTTCCCAGCCCTACGGGCTGGGCTAACCTGTGCCGCACCTCCGGCGCTGGGGAGGCGAAAAGCGAAAAGCGAAAAGCGAAAAGCGAAAAGCGAAAAGCGAAAAGCGAAAAGCGGGCCCCTCGCTGCGCTCGGGATGACAATTTTTTGCAGGGCGAGCTTGTGTCGGACCTAAAGGTCCGGCCTCCGAGCTTTCTTCAGGGGCTAAAAAGCCCCTACCTCCTAAAGAGGCAATGTCGGAAGCTACGCCCCTATAACAGCTAAGCGAAGGCGCCGGAGCGCTCGCTCTGCTCGCTGGCTGGGCTGAAGCTCAGCCGCTACATGTCGAGAATACTCGTTCAGGAATGGTTGAGGATTAGGTCTAGATGATCGCTATGGTTGGAGGAGTTGAGGTGGAGGGAGGCTAGGTCGTTGGCGATCCAGGTGGCGCCGGATTGGGTTAGTTCGGCATCGGGGGCGGTGGTGCGGAGGGCGAGGACGCGGGCGCCTGCGGCTTTGCCGGCGCGGATGCCGGCGGGAGCGTCTTCCATGACGATGCAGTCTGCGGGGGAGAGGCCGAGGATTTTTGCGGCTTTGATGTAGGGCTCCGGGTCGGGTTTGCCACGCTGCACGTCGGTGGAGGTGATCATGTGCTTTGGGGCGGGAAGGCCCGCGGCGCGGATGCGGACCTCGGCTAATCTGCGGGTGCAGGAGGTGGCGATGGTCCAGCGATCTTGCGGGAGAGCTTGCAGGAGTTCGAGCGCGCCGGGGAGGGGAATGACGTCTTCCACGTCTTCGATTTCGCCGCGCTCTACCTCGCGATTTTCGGCTTCGTGATCGGCGTTGGGGAGAAGTTCGCGGATGGTGGTGATGCTGGGGCGGCCATGGGCTTGGCGCACGACCTCATCCGGATCGAATCCATGTTTTTTCGCCCAGATTGTCCAAACGCGCGCGACGGCGGGAGTGGAGTCCACTAGCACGCCGTCGAGATCAAAGAGCACACCGCGGCACTGAATTTTCATAGCATCCATAATACTTTTATTCTGCTTCGCGCGTAGGCGGACACAATCGCTGACTGAATTATGCCCGGATAAACGAACGAATTATCGAAGGTTTGGGGTGGGAGACGGGATTTGAACCCGCGACATTCGGAGCCACAGTCCGACGCTCTACCAGCTGAGCTACTCCCACCGCAGATGGAAGTAAGTTTACGCTAATTCTTGGGACCGGAAAAGCCTGTTGGACGGGCAGACTTGGCATACCCCTCGCCGCGGGATGAAGGCACATCCAAGACCCGCTTACTAACGTAGATTAAACAGAAGGGTAGTACGACACGAATTACGGAGACCGCCCGGTGGATGGGGACAAAGTCGTGCGCAGGGTGGGTGACAAAGATATTATCTGGCCGTCAAAAAAGTTTTAGTGACTACTGGGACTGGTTGGGGGTATGTTGGGGTTCCGTTGAATCCATAGGCCCAGGTCCTGGCCAATCCATGTGCTCTGTAATGGTTACGTCCCGACCATTGCGCTTAAAGGTTTAACGGTCTTTGGGCAGGGAAGTTTGCCCGAAGTGAAGGTCAGTAAATTCATCAGGAGGTCGTTGGGGAAATGACAAAGTCGAATCGGTTCCTACTAACGGGTGCGGCGGTCGCGGGCTTGCTCGCGGGCACCAGCGCCAGCATCCAGGCTTCCAATCTGATCCCCGGGGCGAAGGCTTCCGCTTCTGCTCAGGACACAGAGAAGAAGTCTGACAAGAAGGTGAAGGAAAAGCACGCTTGTAAAGGCCAAAACTCTTGTAAGGGCAAGGGCGGCTGCAAGTCCGGCGACAACGGTTGCAAAGGCAAGAACTCTTGCAAGGGCAAGGGCGGCTGCGCGACCGACGGGTCAAAGATGCCCAGCGAAGAGAAGAAGCCGTCGTAACCAAGCAGTTGAACTAATGGGTCTTGCCTGCTGGGGGGCTGGCGAAACGGCTGGGGCGCGCTCAAGCGCGCGCCCACAACTGCCGGCCCTCCTTCTGGTTTTCTACTGGAGTCCACGGGAATGCCTGCAAATCGATTTAACGGGTTTACGGAGTATGGGATTGGGATTGGGCTGCGCGCGCCACACTACAATCACATTTTGACGCGCAAGCCGGTGTGCAACTGGTTTGAGATTATTTCCGAAAATTTCATGATTGATGGCGGGCGGCCGCTGCGGATTCTCGATCAAATTTTGGAACAGTACAAAGTGGTGCAGCACGGGGTCTCGATGTATTTCGGCTCCGCTGAGAAGCCGAATCGCGAGCACCTGCGGCGACTGAAGGAGTTGGTGAAGCGGACGAAGACGCCGTGGCTCTCGGATCATTTGTGCTGGGGCAGTGTGGATGGACGATACACGCACGACTTGCTGCCGATGCCGTACACGTTTGAGGCTGCGAAGCTGACCGCGCAGAAGGTGCGCGAGGTGCGCGATTTTCTGGAAGTGCCGGTGGCGGTGGAGAACGTGAGCAGCTATGCGGAGTTTCACGTTTCGGAGATGACGGAGTGGGAGTTTCTGAATGAAGTGGTGGAGCGAGCGGACTGCGGAATTTTGCTGGATGTGAACAATATTTATGTCTCCTCGCAGAATCACAGCTTCAACCCGCTTGACTATGTGAACAGCGTGCCGGCGGAGCGTGTGGCGCAGATACATATTGCGGGGCACTCCAAATATCGCCGCTATATTTTGGATACGCACGATCATCCGGTGATCGATCCGGTGTGGAAATTGTACGAGCGTGCCATTCAGCGCGTGGGGCACACGGCGACGCTTCTGGAATGGGACGACAGCATTCCGTCGTTTGACGAAGTGCATGACGAGGCGCTGAAGGCTGACAAATTTTTGTCGTCCACCCTATTGGCGACGGCGGTATGAAACTGGCGGCGCTACAACGAACGATGGCGCGGGCGGTGATGCAGCCGCTGACGGCGTCCGAGCGCATGCAGAACAGGGCGCCGGACGGCAAGTCCATGCGCGCATATGCTTCGCGGTTTATCAAGCCCAATGACCGGCTGACTTCGTTCGAGCGACTGGAAATTTACAACCGGCAATATTGGTTTCGCGTGCTGTCGAGCATGGTGGAGGACTTTCCAGGGCTGCGCGCGGTGCTGGGAGACAAACGATTTGAAGCGATGAGCAAGGCATACCTGGTGGACTGCCCGTCGCGATCGTTTACGCTCCGCAATCTCGGGGCGCGGCTGGAGACCTGGCTGCGCAAGCATCCGAAATGGGCGGGGCCGAAGCAGGCGCTGGCCGTGGATATTGCGCGTTTGGAATGGGCGGACATTGAGGCGTTTGATGGGAAGGCGGAACCGGCGCTGCGGCCGGAGGATCTTCGCGCGGACGCCGGCGCCAAATTGAAATTGAAGTTGCAGCCCTATGTGCGGCTGCTGGATTTGAGATATCCCGTCGACGATTTGCTGCTGGAAGTGCGGAAAGAGGATACGGACACGGATTTTGCGAGCAATGCGTTTCAGGAGCGGCACAAACGCAAGCGCGTGCAAGCAGTGGCGAAGCTCAAGCCAGCTGATATTTTTCTGGCCGTGCACCGGGTCGACGATTCGGTGTATTTCCGTCGCATTGAGCGGGAGGAATTCGTAATTCTGAGCGCGCTGCGGGATGGGAAGGCACTGGGGAAGGCGATCGAGGGGGCGTTTCGCGCGAGTCGAGTTCCTGCGGAGGGACGCGCGGGGTTGGTGCAGCAGTGGTTTCAGAATTGGGCGGCGCTGGGATGGTTCTGCCAGCCTGAGGGCTGAAAAGTAGAGGAATTCGACTAAAGGGTTGCGTAGGGCTAATGCTGCAAAAGCGGCGGCCCTTCGAGGCTCCCCTCGAAGCTCGGGGCAAGCAGGATCAACAAGACCGCCGCACTCCAAAAGCAAGGTGCGAATCTGCCGCTGACTATGAAACCACTCTTTGTTCGCCTTCGACATCTGTACCAGCGCTTGTTTGGCGCGATTGACTACCTGCGCTCGCCGTTTCTGCTGGCCGTGCGCCTTTACTGGGGTTGGCAATTAATTCAGAGCGGCTGGGGCAAGCTACACAATCTCGAAAAAGTGACGGAATTTTTTACCAGCCTGAATCTGCCCATGCCCGGGCAGATGGCCGTGCTTATCTCCTGTCTGGAACTCTTCGGTGGGATTTTTCTGGCGATAGGGCTGCTCTCCCGGCTTACCGCGCTCGCGCTCACGGTAAACATGATCATGGCTTACGTAACCGGGGACCGCGAAGCCCTACTTTCTATATTCTCCGACCCCGACAAATTTTATGCCGCTGCTCCGTACACGTTCCTGATTGCTTCGCTCATCATTCTCATCTTTGGCCCGGGCAAGGTCAGCCTGGACACCCTGCTGGAGCGCTGGCTTGCCTCACCGGCTGTGCGCACCGTGAAGGAATCTCGTTCCAGCGTCTAACCTCTCGAGCATGTAAGGTCGGGAGTATGCGCGCGGGCAACTCTGCTATACGGAAATCGATCCAACTCAGCGGATGGCCTTCAAATGGCATTGTAGAGCGGCGCATTTCGCGGTGTTATGTACGTTGCTCTGTGGCTGCTTACCGGCGCGCACAACGGGGGGCGATGTGACCTCTACGCTGCTCATCGGCGGCTCGAAGATTGATGTGACCATCGAATCGGGCGAGATGCGCCTATCGCAGGCCGAATTACTGCGCTGGGTGCAAACCGCCGCGGAAGCGGTGGCGACTTATTACGGCAGGTATCCGGTTCCGCACGTTCAAATTCGGATTATTCCAGTGGACGGCGCGGGTGTCCGCCATGGTCAGACATTTGGCTACGACGGCGGGCTGATCAAGATTCGGGTGGGGAAGGAGACGCAAGCAGCGGAGTTGGGGAAGGATTGGATGCTGACGCACGAGATGGTGCACCTATCGTTTCCTTCCATGGCCGACGATCACCACTGGATTGAAGAGGGCATTGCCGTATACGTGGAGCCGATCGCGCGCATCCAGGCGAGGCAGATGAGCGCGGAGCAGATGTGGGCCGATCTTGTGCGCGACATGCAGAAGGGCTTGCCGCAAGACGGCGATCGCGGGTTGGACCACACGCACAGCTGGGGACGTACATATTGGGGAGGCGCGCTGTTCTGTTTTGTGGCGGACGTGGAGATTCGCAAAGAGACTCACAATGAAAAGGGGCTGCAGGATGCGCTGCGAGGAATTCTGAATGGCGGAGGGGACATCCGGCATGATTGGGAGCTTGCAGAAGCTTTCAAGATGGGCGATCGCGTTACGAGCACCGCGGTGCTCAACGATTTGTACGCGAAGTGGAAGGACAAGCCGGTGGATGTTGACCTGGCCGCGATGTGGAAGGAGTTGGGAATCGTAGTCGACGGCAAGAGTGTTCGTCTTGTCGAAGGTGCGCCGCTGGCGGCAGTGCGCCGGGCGATTACTGGGGCACAGGGGTCGAAGGAGAGCAATTCTGAAGGGATTTTACCGTCGGCAGTTTTCGCCGGGCGTTCGGTTGCGGGTTCTGCACCACGGTTGTAGTTGCGGTGTAGTAGATGTTGCGGGGCGGTCGGGTGATGGGCTGAAACTGTGAAAGCGGCGGCAAGACCGCCGCACTCCAAAAAAGGCGGGCCGCATTCCGCAGCGCCGCTGCGCTCTAGATAGACTCCCGTTGCAATCTGGAAAACTCTGCACCTGAGCCGCCCTTCCATGGTCTTGCGCGCTGCTAGACTAGGGGTATAGGAAACTTCGTCCCCGCGCATGAGCCCCCACGAATCGGATCGCCGGCACATCGAGCGCCAGATCGCCTTCGCGCGCCCAATCGTCGTATTGCTGGCACTGATTGCGCTGTTTGAACAAACCTCGAACAATTACGCGCACCGACCCATCTATTTCTTGATCGGCTATTTCTTTCTTTCCGTGCTCGCACTGCTTTTCGAGCAGTTGCTGAATAGTTTGACGTGGCATCTGCCCCTGGCTTGCGACCTCCTGGCCCTGGGGTTGTTCATGTACCTGAGCCCGACCACGGTGCCGGCGTGGTTTCCATACCTGTTTGTGTGCTATGCCGCGGGAATTCGCTGGGGGCTGCGAGTAGCGTTTCCATTGGCAAGCGGGCTGGCATTGTTGCTGGTGATGATCACTGCGGTAAAGGGCGAAATCCACTTTTTCCGCGTCGTTGCGTGGATGGGCTTGGTGGGTGCGACGTTGGCTGCGGGGGGCGGCAGCGCGTTTTTGGGGGATCTCAGCCGCAGCTTCGCCGAGCAGAATGAACTGTTGGCGCGCATCAGTTCCACGATGCAGGTGGACCAGGGCCTTTCGGAATCGCTTCGGTTGCTCCTGGACGAGTTGACGCAGGCGTTTCACACCGATGGGGCCATGCTGGTATATCGCGACGCTGATTTGGAGCGCATATTTGTGTGGCAGCTGAAATCGGGCGAGGGTGAGCGGCTGATTCCGGAAAACCTGCCACTGACGCGCGCGGATGGCTTTCTGCTGGACGACATGGACGCGACGGTTTGTTGGAACAGCCTGGTGGGCGCGGGGGCGGGATTCGGTTGGGATCGGCGGGATGGCCGCCCATTGAAGACGCTTCCGCGGTTGCCGGCGGCAACGCAGCAGGTGCTGGCGCTCCGCTCGTTCATGTCCGTTGCTTTCGATCAGATGGGGCAGCCGGCGGGGAGGCTGTTTTTGTCCAATGGCCGGGGGATGTTCCGGCGCGAGGACCTGATGTGGTTTGAGCGCATCGCGCGTCACGTGGGCCCGGCGGTGGAAAATCTGTTTTTGCTACGGCACCTGCGCGCGCGCGCCATCGAGGGTGAACGCAGCCGCATCTCACGCGATCTGCACGACGGCATTCTGCAGACGTTGCTGAGCATTGAAATCCAACTCGACGTGCTGCGGCGCCGCGCGGCCGGCGCGCAGGAGCAGGTTGCGGTCGGCCTGGCCAACCTGCAGCAAACCGTGCGGAACGAGTCTGCTGAGCTGCGCCACATGGTCACGGACCTGCGGCCGCTGCGCGTGCAAAGCGCGGATTTGGTGGATTTAATGAGGGGTTTCGCGGAGCGCTACCGCAACGAGTCCATGCTGGCGCTGGACTTGCTGATCGATTCGGCGGAATTACACGCTCCCGACCGGGTGTGTCGCGAGATTTTCCAGATTTACCGTGAAGCACTCAACAACATAAAAAAGCATGCGAAGGCTTCCCATGTCGTGGTAAAACTGTCGCAGGACGACAGCCGACTCGTTTTAGTGGTAGACGACAACGGCGAGGGTTTTAGCTTCGCAGGCCGGTTCACCGGGGATGAGCTGGATCGCCTGCGGCTGGGTCCAATCTCCATCAAGGAGCGTACGCGTACTGTGGGGGGCGTGTTGACCGTGGAATCCAATCCGGGCCATGGAGCGCGTCTAACTATCGAGATTCCGCTCGGTTGACATGGCCAAGACTAAACAACAGATTCGCGTCCTCCTTGCGGATGACCACGCGATTTTTCGCGACGGTCTCCGCAAACTCCTCGATGCCGACGAGGACATCACCATCGTTGGCGAAGCGCAGAACGGCGCAGAATGCATCAAGATGCTCGCCAAACTGAAGCCGGACATCCTGCTGCTTGACTTGCGCATGCCGGATAAAGACGGGCTGGCGGTGCTCGAGGAAGTCAATTTCGATACGCTGCCGACGCGGGTAGTCGTGCTTACGGCTGCCGAAGACGACCGAGATGTGGTTCGCGCCATGCGGTTGGGCGCTCGCGGGGTGGTGCTGAAGCAGTCCGCCACGGACCTGCTGGTAAAGAGCATTCACCGGGTGCACGCCGGCGAAATCTGGCTGGACAACCGCATGACCGCGGAGGTGATGAAGGCTTTCTCCAAGTCCTCGGAATCGGGACCGCGCCGCGAGAAGCCGCTGCTGAGCGACCGCGAAAAGGAAATCGTGCAACTGGTCGCGCAAGGTTTCCGCAACAAGGAAATCGGCGAGAAGCTTTTTATTAGCGAGCAGACAGTAAAAAATCACCTGCACAATATTTTTGACAAGCTGGGCGTCTCCGACCGGCTCGAACTCGCCCTCTACGCAATCCACCACCGGCTCATCGATCAGACGGCCTGATTTCGTCTAAACTTCTAGGGCAGAATCTAAGCCGTTCTACAGGGTCACCCGTATTGCCTGCCTAGCGAGCGAAACCTATCGTGTCTCCGCTGCTGTGCGACCACTGATGTAGGCGTTCGCTTTCCCGGGGCGTGAGGGCATTTTTGTGGGCAAATGCTGGGTTTAGCCAGTCCATCAGCCGCTCCGCTTGAGTCGCACGCAAAGGAAGAATCGATCGCTTCACAGAAAGTACGACAATGTGGCAGAACACGGCTACCCCTTCCAGAAGATTCGATTCTCGAATTGCTATGACCCAGGATGTTTGGGTTTGCTGGCGGTGTGATGGACGGGACGATGTTTCGCGGGTGCGCGATCTGAGCCTCGGCGGGCTGTTTCTCGAGACGCGGTCGCCACGCGCGATTGGCTCGCCAACGAAGGTCGATTTCCTCGTGGGCGAAGGACAGATTCGGGCCGACGCCGTGGTCAGACACGTGGTGCCGGGCCGAGGCTTGGGGCTTAAATTCACAGGGGTAATCGAACAGGACCGCAGGAAGTTTGCCGCGTTAATGCGCCGGCTGCGCAGCTAATGCTTTGAGGGGTTGGTCAAGTTGGCTCCCGTTGCGACTGCTATGCGATACGGTAGTGTCGGACGGGAGCTGTTCCGTAGTCCCATGCTAAAAGGTGAGAGCAGGTACCAGAAATTCGCCTGACGGGGTGACCGCTAACTATATAAGGAGATGAGCCTTGCCATGGAACGCACACTTCGCCTGAGATTCTAATGTTGTGGTCTGCAGGCGACCTTCGGTTTATTCCCTCCTAGTACATCGGTACCTTACAGGGCTGAATCATTTTTGGGCCTACAGTCCTATTGCCGGTCCGGCAGCAGGCAGATAGACTCTTGCTTCGCTTGAGGAGGGTCCGCCTTGACTGGGTCTGAACGCCGCACAACGCAGCGCTTTCAAATGCGCCTTCCGCTTACCGTCCGCTGGACAACTGGTGCGGCCGTGGGCGAAACCAGCACCGAATCGCGGGACGTCAGTTCCCGCGGGGTCTACTTCTTCCTGGCCAAGGACGTAAAGGAAGGCTCTCCCGTCGAAATCCTGCTGACCCTGCCGAATGAAATTACGCTCGCGGGACCTGTCCGGGTGCGTTGCCTCGGGCGCATTCAGCGGACGGAGCCGCGCGACCAGGGCGCGATCGGCGTCGTGGCGGCCATCGAACGCTACGAATTCCTGCGCGGCGACAACGACAAACAATAGAGGTTTTCAGGTTTCTTGCTCGCTCACTGCGGAGGCGGGCAGGATAAGCCGGGGATCCTCGGCCCCTCAGCGGAGACCCCGGCTTTATTTTTCCGCGATTACCGCGAAGTGGCATTCCTCCCAAGCCTCGAGAATCCTCCCAAGGCTGCAAGATCCGGTGATAAGTAGGGCAGGCCTCAGGCGATGCGTCAGGTTACCTGTTCGCAGCCCTGTCCCACGGAGCAGGAGATTTCCACAACGTTTTTGGGAGAGGATGAACGTGCTCCGCGAAATCTCCACATTGCGCGGAATTTTGTACAACGGTCGGGCCCCAGCCCAACATTGAATCCGGCCAGAGTAGGTCGCGGCGCAACGGCTGCGGCCGTAAAGCGGCTTTTACGGGGGGCAATCCGGATGGCATCGGAACTCAAGGCTATGCCTGCGGAAATTTCGCCGGCGGATGAATCTCGCGGCATTACGCTGCTCGACCTTGCTGAGGTTCTGGATCAGCACAAGATTTGGGTCGAATCGGGCGGCGAGTCCGGTACGAAGGCGGATTTGTGCGGTGTGAACCTCGCGCACACGGACTTGACGGGAGTCAACCTGCAAGGCGCGTTCCTGAACAAGGCGAATTTTCGCGGCGCCGATCTCTCGTTGGCCAATCTTCGAGGCGCGTCGTTGGTGCAAGCGGATTTGCGCGACACTAACCTGCTTGGCACGGAGCTGCGCGGGGCGAACCTCATGGGTGCGACGCTTTACGGCGCGGAGGGTTTGTGGGTCGGGCGCCTGGGCGGGACGAACCTGTTTGATGCCATGTTGCCGGAGGCTGTGGCCACGTTCGATGGCGCCAAGGCTATCGCACAGGCAACCAAGTTTTCACGCTGGATTTACTTCCTGATTCTGGCGGCGTGCGCGTTGAGCGCTGTCGTCATCGCGTTCACGACAGACGTGCGCCTGGTGCTGAACTCTTCCGCGATTCCCATTGGGCGGGTTTCCAATGCTGTGCCAATGAGCGGATTTTACCTGGGTGCGCCCTTGTTCATCGTCCTTGTGTATCTGCGATTTCATTTCCTGTTGTTGCGTCTGTGGGGCAACATGGCCGCGCTGCCCGCGGTGTTTATCGACGGGAATACGCCGGAAAAGGACGGCCCATGGTTCCTCATGGCGTTGGTGCGCCGCCATTTTCGCTGGATGCGGGACAGCCGTTCGCCGCAAGAGATTCTTGAGGCAGTAGTCGCTACCGTTCTCGCCTATTGGGTCGCACCGCTCACATTGTTCTTCTTTTGGCTGCGCTATCTGGCGCGGCAGGACATGCGTGGAACGCTGTTGCACGTCCTGCTGATCGCGCTCTCGGTGGCGGCGGCTAGCTGCCTTCCGACCATTGTCTCGCGGGCCCTGCGGCCGGGGGATTTGCATCGAAAGCCCAAAGCGATCTTTCCGGTGGTGCTCTCCACGCTGAAAGTGACGCTTTTGAGCGGCTGCTTGCTGGTCCTGCTGTCGTTTGGAGTCATACGTGGGATGCCCGCGGAGAGCGCAATTGCGCCGGACATGAGCAGCTCCGACATTCGCCGCTGGGCGGCGAAAGGCTTGCAATTTCTGGGTTACCGCCCCTATGCCGACGTGACCGAGGCTTCCTTTTCCCCGCTGCCTGCGCATGGTGATTGGTCTGAGGAAGGAATTGCGGCGATTCGCGGCGTGCGGCTGAATCAGATGAATTTGCGGTACGCGCGTGCCTATCACACGTTTTGGGTCAATGCGCGATTGTGGCGCGCGAACCTTGAAGGGGCATATTTATCCGAGGCCGATCTCCGCGGCGCTAATTTGCGCGAGGCACGTCTGCACAACGCGGTGCTGGACCGGGTGCAAGCGGCCCACGCTGTCTTTGTTTCCACGGATGCTCGGGCCATCAACCTTTCTGGTGCGGATTTGCAGGGTGCCGATCTGTCGTACGGGATTTTTGAGGGCGCTACGCTCTCAAATGCCAAGCTTTTGGGCGCTTCTATGTATGCAATCGATCTGCGCGACGCGCAACTGCTGCGTACCGATCTGTCGCGCGCGGATCTTCGCGATTCCAAGCTGGAACGAGCCGTGTTCGCGTTGGCCAATCTTCACGACGCCGATTTTTCCGCTGCGAAACTTATTGGAACGAACCTGACAGGCGCGCAACTCAAGGGTGGCATTTTTCTGGATGCCAATTTCAAGGATGCCGATCTGCGCGGCGCCGTATTGACCGGAGCCGTGGTGCGCGACGCCAACTTCGAGGGCGCGAACTTCGAAGGCGCGGATTTGCGCGGCGCGATTGGTATAAGCGCGGAGCAGCTTTGCTCCGCGGCGCGTTGGCGGGGAGCGCTGCTGGATGCAGATGTGCAAGCCGCAACGCAAGCCCGCTGCGGCGCTTCGCAGGGGCCGCTAGTCGGGCCGATCCGACCGTAGCTCGCGCTCACCTGCTCAACTATTCGCCAGCGTTATCATCGCTCGTCACCGAACATTTTTATGTCTTCGGGGCCTTCCTTTATAGGCCCGCGGGTACGGCCCTGCACTTGTATGCGGATTTGTTCGACTATATCGGGATTGGCTAGCGTGGTGATGTCGCCGGTGTCCATCTGATTGGAAATAGCGGCGAGCACGCGGCGCATGATCTTGCCGGAGCGCGTCTTGGGCATGTCCGGAACGATGTGGATGGTCTTGGGGCGCGCGATTTTGCCGATCATCGTTTCAATCGTGGCCGTCACTTTATCTTGGACTAGCTTCGTCGGCGACACTCCCGGTTTCAGCGAGATGTAAACGACCGGCACGCGTCCCTTGACGTCATCGACGGCGGGAACGACAGCAGCTTCCGCGACCTCCGACAACGTAAGGCAGGCGGATTCGACTTCTTTGGTGCCCAGCCGATGGCCGGCGACGTTGATCACGTCGTCGACGCGGCCAAGGATCCGGTAGTAGCCGTCCGCGGGGAGCGCCGCACCGTCCGCGGCGTAATACGGCCAGTCACGCCAATCCTTGCTCTGCGGATCTTTGTTGTACTTTTTGTAGTACTGATTGACGAATCGCTCCGGGCTGCCCCAGATGGTCTGCATAATCCCGGGCCACGGGTTGCGTATGCAAATATTTCCAGCCGCGCCGGAGCCTGCACGCACTTCCTTTCCTTCTTCATCCCAGATGATCGGATAGATACCGAGCGCCGGCGGTCCCGCGCTGCCGGGCTTCATGGGGTCGAGGGCGGGTTTAGTGGTGCAGAGAAAGCCGCCTGTTTCCGTCTGCCACCAAGTGTCGACAATCACAGCTTCCTTTTTGCCGACTACGTCGTAATACCACCGCCAGACTTCCGGCTCGATGGGTTCGCCGACGGTGGTCATGTGCTTGAAATGGTAGTTGTATTTTCTGGGCTCGTCGTGGCCTGCTTTGCGCAACATGCGAATCGCGGTGGGCGAGGTGTGGAAGATGTTTACATCCAGACGCTCGGCGATGCGCCACGGCCGACCGGCGTCCGGAAATTGCGGCACGCCTTCATACAGCACGCTCGTGGCGGCGAGGGCGAGCGGCCCATACACAATGTAGGAGTGTCCGGTGATCCAGCCGATGTCGGCCATGCACCAGTAAACGTCGGCCGGGTGAATGTCCTGGTAATACTTGGAGGTGCCCGCCACGTAGGCAAGGTAACCGCCGGTGCGATGCTGACATCCCTTGGGCTTTCCGGTTGTGCCGCTGGTGTACATCAAGAAGAGGGGCGCTTCCGCATCCAGCGAAACGGGCTCCACGACGTGATTGTGATAATCCTTTAGAACGTCCTCGACGAAGAAGTCGCGGC
>Ga0210400_10001261_pt1 | contig 25396 bp, 22 predicted proteins | sample IncBWH26MmetaG_FD_155456 | JGI IMG/M metagenome (GOLD analysis project Ga0210400, IMG submission 155456) | Forest soil microbial communities from Barre Woods Harvard Forest LTER site, Petersham, Massachusetts, United States - Inc-BW-H-26-M | ecosystem: Environmental > Terrestrial > Soil >...
GCTTCCACACCACTCTCCAGCATCTTTTTTGCCTCGGGGGTTCGTCCGGTGCGTTCCAGCGTCTGGGCGGCCATGAAATAACCGTTCGTGTAGTCAGGATGAAGTTCCAGAAGCTTTTTGAACTCGGCGAGAGCCTGTTCCGTCTGCCCGCTTTTGGAATACTCCATGGCCAGGCCATAGCGAGCGAAAGCGTCACCTGGGTTCTGTTCCAGAAACTGGGCAAGCATTTGCAGGCGGGTGGGTTCGGTCATCGAAGAAATCTAACATATTCCGGTGAATCGCTATTCGATTGCATAAGCAGCTGCACAACTCGCTGTGCACTGTGGAAAACGGCTCAGGTTTTTCTTTACTCTCAGAGTGTCTGGCGCTAGGATTGGCAGTTGTGGCGTGTCCCTTCTTTTTTCCCACCGAGAGAATTTCCATTGGCTGGCCTTTTCCCGCTCGTTTGCCGCTAGGCGCCGGATTTACCGGAACCTGCCGCGCCGGAGCTGAAGAGATCACTCCGTCGGAAACCGAACTTCGCGAGTTCTGCAATATCGGCTATGCTGGCGGATGTGCCCACATGCCCGCTACTCGCTGCGCCGACGGCGTCCGTTTTGCTGTGGCCCGGGACGAGGAATCCAGGATCGTACTCCACTACGTCAGCGAGCGCTTTCACGAGCCTGTAGAGTACGGGCGGCTTGAATATGATTGCCACACCGGCGTATGGCTAGCCCCAATGCGCGATCCCTGCCTGCAACGCCAGGCCGAATGTTACGTGGCGGTTTATCTTGAGCGGCGGCCACGCAAGACGTGATAGTCGCCGGAGACTTGCAGAAGCTTACCTCCGTCACAAACCATCCAAGGAAACATGAGCAACCAGAATTCGACCGACGGTGTTAAAAACGCCGGGCACAGTCTTTCACCACGCCCGGTGCGCGATTCGCAATCCCAGATGGCCGAGGTGGTGTTGCCCAATGACGCCAATCCGCTGGGCAATCTGCTTGGCGGGCGACTGATGCACCTTATCGACATCGCCGGCGCAATCGCCGCCCACCGGCATTCGCACAGCCATGTGGTTACGGCATCGATGGACCACATTGATTTCCGGCTGCCAGTCAAAATTGGCGATCTGCTGATTCTGAAATCCTCCGTTAATCGCGCGTTTAATACGTCGATGGAAATCGGCGTGAAGTGCTGGGTGGAAAATTATGTTTCCGGACACACGCGGCACGTCGCTTCCGCTTATCTGACGTTTGTCGCCGTGGACGAACACGGCAAACGCAAGCCAGTCCCGGGGTTGATTCCGGAAACTGAAGAGGACAAGCGCCGGTATGAAGATGCCGGGCGACGAAGAGAGTTGCGGACGGAAGAAGCTGAGAGAAGGCGGTCGGCAAAGAAGAGCTAGTCCTTGCATCCCGTATAATCACGTTATACCTATGGCTCACGGACATCAGCACGGAGCCCAGCAGCAGGGACCATTCCCGCTGCCGGGAGTCAGCAACATCATCGCAGTCGGTTCGGGCAAGGGCGGCGTGGGAAAGACCACCATTGCCGTTAATCTGGCTGTAGCACTGGCCAAAATGGGCTACAAAACCGGCCTTCTAGACGCCGACGTATATGGTCCCAATGTTCCGCTAATGATGGCCACCAGCCAGCAGCCGCGCGTGCTGAACGAAAACCTGATTGAGCCTCTGCAGAACTTTGGGGTAAAGATCATTTCCGTGGGATTTCTCAATCCAGGGGATAAGCCAATTGTCTGGCGCGGTCCCATGTTGCACCAGATCATCCGCCAGTTTTTACAACAGGTGGTTTGGGGCGAACTTGATTACCTTGTCGTTGACCTGCCTCCGGGCACGGGTGACGTTGTGATTTCGTTGTTTCAAACTGTGCCGCTCACAGGCGCCGTCGTGGTATCGACGCCGTCCGATGTGTCGCTACAGGACGGCCGCAAGGCCATTGAGATGTTCCGAACGGCACGCGTTGATGTGCTGGGCCTGGTAGAGAACATGAGCCACTTTCTGTGCCCCCATTGCCACCAGGAAATCGATATCTTCTCCAAGGGTGGAGTGGAGCGCACGGCGCAGCAGTTCGGCGTGCCCTTCCTGGGATCGATTGAACTTGATCCTGAGATCCGGAAAGGCGGGGATTCAGGCAAGCCGCCGGCTCTGGCAGGCGAGAACGATCCGCACGCCAAGTCCCTGTATGACTTCGCCAAACGGGTGTTGATGCGTCTGGCTGAGGTCAAGAGCAGCGCCGCGCCGGGAGACGTGATCCAGGTGCAGTAGGGCGGGTATAGCCGCCCGGCTATTAGCTCTTAGCTTTTGGCCTTTGGCTTGTGTCTTCCGATCAGAGCAGCTATAGCGCCTGCAGCATTATTCGGTGATTGCGGCCAAGAACCAATGGCTGAGGGCTGTTTTTTGGCACTCTCCGTCCCCAAGTGCTACCTTGACAATACCTCACTAATATCCTTAAAATATGACTAGCAGGAGTTTACAAAATTTCTGTCAAGTTATTGTAAATAAAACCTCTTAGATGTTTTCGGCATGCCTAACCCAGGACAAATCGGCCCTCGTGAGCGCGAAATTCTTACTGCCATCGTGGAGACCTATATCTCCACCGGTGAGCCGGTAGGATCACGCACACTTTCCCGTCACAACAAAGATGGCCTGAGCCCGGCGACGATCCGCAACGTAATGTCGGATCTGGCGGAGGGTGGGTTCCTGGAGCAGCCGCATACGTCGGCTGGGCGGGTACCAACTTCACAGGCTTACCGGTATTACGTGGACCAGATTTCCGGCAAGGCCACCATCTCAGCTGCTGACCAGACGCTGATTTCAGACACATTGCAGGGAACGGTCGATGTGCAGGAGTTTCTGGAGCGCACTTCACACGTGCTCTCGCTGGTTTCGAGCGGCGTCGGAGTGGCCATCGGGAACGTGGGACCAAAGAACGCGCTGGAACACGTCTATTTCTCCCGGCAGGCCAACAATCGCGTGCTGGCCGTGGTGGTCACGAAGTCAGGCGTGGTGCATGACCGAATGATGCGTCTGGAACGCGATCTGGACCAGAGCGACCTGAACACCGCGGCGAACTACATCAATGAGAATTTCCGTGGCTGGATCATCAGTAACGTAAAAGCGGAGCTGCGCCGTCGTATTGAACAGGAACGCTCCGAATATGACCGGCTGATGAAGAATCTGGAAGAGCTTTATAAAGGCGGCGCGCTGGCAGCCGAAGAGCCTGCCAAGAACATCTTTGTAGAGGGTGTGGCGAACCTTGTGGGCAATGACCAGGACCGTCTGCGCCTGCGCGATCTGGTGAAGACGCTGGAAGAGAAAGAGCGGGTCGCCGATCTTCTTTCCGCTTATCTCGATACGCGGCAGGAAGCCGTGCGCGTGGTGATTGGCCTGGAAGAAGCGGTGCCGGAGATGCGCAACTTTGTGCTGATCGGAGCGCCTGCCCGAGTTGGCGAAGAGATGCGAGGATCGCTGGCGGTCATTGGTCCAACCCGCATGGATTATCAACACACCATCACGGCGGTCTCATACATCGCGCAGCTTTTTGACAAGCTGCTGAATGAGAACACGTGAAAATTCCAATCAAGAGACCAGGTGGAGTAATGAGCAAGGGCAACGGGCAGGCTGATATCAGCCTGGAAGGACAATTGAAAGATCCGCAGTTGAAAGACGAACAAAAGCGGGCCGTGGAAAACGAACTTCCCGCGGCAGACCTTGGCGATGGGTTTCAGGAAAAGAATGCTTCTGCCGCCGATTCCCAGGGTTCCACGGAGACCGGCGCAGAAGGCGAACTGCAAAAGCTGCGCGCCGAGCGCAATGATCTGTTTGAACGGCTGGCGCGATTGCAGGCGGAGTTTGATAACTATCGCAAGCGCGCGGCAAAAGAAAACGCCGAGTACCGGGATTATGCCATCTCAGATGCAGCCCGTTCATTGCTGCCGGTAGTCGATAGCTTTACTCTGGCGCTTAAGAACTCTGCCGCGAAGCCGGAAGATTTGCGCAAGGGCGTGGAATTGATTTTCAAGCAACTTCAGGACGTGCTGCAAAAATTGAATATTGAGCGCATTCCCGCGCAAGGCGAGCCGTTTGATCCGCGGGTGCACGAGGCCATTGAGATGGTTGAGACGAATGAGGCCCCGGACCATCATGTGCTGGAAGAGTTGCAGCCCGGCTATCGGATCAAAGGACGGTTGTTGCGTCCAGCGATGGTGAGAGTGGCGAAAAAAACCGGGTGATCTTTTTTCTTTGTCGCTTCGCTCCAAACCGCAGGAGAGCAACGCCCAATGCGGCATTTGTCTGCGCTATTAATATCGCGGTTCGCCGCGCAAGCCGGGCTCACCGCGTTGGGTAAGCCCTTTTAAACGACATTTAGTAAGGGTTCTTACAGAGGTAATTTTTGGCGACACAAGCAAAACGCGACTACTACGAAATATTGAGCGTGACCCGCACGGCTACCGAGCAGGAGATCAAGAGCTCGTACCGCAAGCTGGCCATGCAGTACCATCCGGACCGCAATCCCGGGAATGCTGCGGCTGAAGAAAAGTTCAAGGAGTGCAGCGAAGCCTACAGCGTGTTGATGGACTCAGACAAGCGGGCGCGCTATGACCAGTATGGCCACGCCGCTGTGAATGGTGGCGGCGGCTTTGGCGGGTTTGACGCTTCCAACTTCGCCGACGTAAGCGACATTTTCGGCGACATCTTCAGCGACTTCTTCGGCGTGAATGTGGGCGGTGGCCGTGGCGGCCGTAGCCGTGTGCAGCGCGGCGGCGATGCTCGCGCCGATCTCACACTTACATTTGAGGAAGCGGCCTTCGGCAAGAAGACGCAGGTCAAGGTCCGCCGTTATGAAGCCTGCGAGCAATGCAAAGGCAGCGGGTCAGCGGGATCGAAAGGTCCCAGCACGTGTCCAACATGCGCCGGCCGCGGCCAGGTACGGTATCAGCAGGCCATGTTCAGCATCGCGCGGACCTGCCCTACCTGCCAGGGTCAGGGGCGGGTGATTTCCGATCCCTGCGGCAAGTGCACGGGTGAGAGCCGCATGATGAAAGAACACATTGTTGACGTGGGCGTGCCGGCAGGCGTGGAAGATGGCACCCGCATTCGTTATCAGGAACAGGGCGACGTTGGCCCGAATGGCGGCCCTCCAGGCGATCTTTACGTGGTACTGGAAGTGAAGCCACACGCCTTCTTTGAGCGGGAAGGCAAGGACCTGCACTGCTCTGTGCCAATTTCATTTAGCCAGGCGGCCATGGGAGCGGAAATCGTCATCCCAACCCTCGACGGTGGAGAGCACAAGCTCAAGATTCAAGAGGGAACGCAATCGGGGACAACATTCCGCGTCCGCGGAAAAGGTGTGCCGGCGCTGCAGAGTTCGGGCAAAGGTGATATGTACGTCAAGGTTCGGGTAGAGACGCCGCGGAAACTGACCAAGCGCCAGCGCGAGTTGATGGCCGAACTGGGCGAGACTTTCAGTATCGATAACAAGCCTGAGCCGCGCAGCCTGTTTGAAAAGGTGAAAGACATCTTTGGGTAAATACTACATCTGGTTCGTAGTGGTCGTGGCAGGCCTGGCTGGCTTGATCCGTTTGTTGCTGCCTCGTCGCTTTGCGGAACTGCAACTGGAACGCTTCAAGGTCACAAATGCCATCGCCAAAGCCAAGATGCGCAGCGTGCTGTTTCTTGCCGTCGGCGTAGTCTTTGGCGGAATCTATTTTCTCCCCTGGGGTCACCAGAGCTGGATCATTATCGGCACAGTTTTCTCGGTCCTCAGCGCCGCTGAGGCTTATTTCCAGGCGCAATATCCCACGCTGGAAGCGCTGGTCTTTCAGAGCCGCCTGCTCGGCATTCTGTATCTGGGGCTGGCCGCCGGCTCTTACGTGATACTCAAAAAGGTATGACTCGCAGGCGCTGGATAGCTGACCGCGTGGAAGGCGACCACGCTTTTCTTCTGGGACCTAATGCCAATCACCTCTTTCGCGTTCTCCGCGTAAAAATAGGCCAGGAATTCGACGTTGCCGCCGATGACGTGCTGCGTTCCGCCAAAGTGGTCTTTGCCTCGCACGATCAGGTAGAGTTTGAGCTTGGCGCTGAAGTTGAAAGCGCCACGCTACCGCAAATTACAGTCTATCTTTCCATTTTTAAATTCGATCGCCTGGAGTGGGCTCTGGAAAAGCTGACCGAACTGGGTGTAAGCCACGTTGTCCCGATGGTCGCTCAGAGAACGGAAGAGCACCTGGCCAAAGCCGCAGCCAAACGAGCGGATCGCTGGCGCAAGATTGCTCGCGAGGCCTCCCAGCAGGCGCGGCGTATCGCGCCTCCAGAGATCGCCGAGCCCGTTCCGCTTAAGAAAGCGATTGCAGAAGCGCAGGGAAGCCGCATTGTGCTTTCTGAAGCTGAAGAACACGTTTCGTTGAAAGAAGCACTCAGTGGTTGCAAGCCTCCGCTGGCATTGGCGTTTGGACCCGAAGGAGGATGGTCGGAGACGGAGTTAGAACTCTTTAATGCTTTCGGATGGAAGGCAGCCTCATTGGGCCACACCATCCTTCGGGCGGAGACCGCCGCAATAGCTGCAATAGCAGTGGCAATGGCGGAGATGGAATCAGCTTAGCGGTGCGATTTTCCGATGTTCCCAGCCGGCAACTAAGGCGCGCATCGATAAAGAAACTCACTTTTCCTCAACTTAATTCCATTTAGCCATTGATCCCTTCGCCTTAGATTCGCATAATAAGGATAAGAGCTTTCATGGTGACGACTTTTACTCCTAATCCGAAGCAAAAACAGGCAATCGAGCACGCACTGGGACCCATGCTGGTGCTGGCCGGTGCGGGTACGGGCAAGACCACTGTGCTGGTGGAGCGCATTGCCTGGCTCATCGAGCAAGGACACGCCAAGCCGGATGAGATTCTGGCGATCACCTTCACCGACAATGCGGCCGACGAACTGAAGGCACGCGTGGAAAAGCGCCTGCGCCGCAAGACCGCAATCTTCGCCGGAACGTTTCATGCCTATTGCCTTGGCGTGCTCAAGCGCGCTGGGCAGGACTTCAACTTGCTGCTGCCGGAGGACGTGTACGTTTACCTGCGGCAACGGATCGATCAATTGGGCCTGAAGCGTTTCATCAAGCCGGCTGACCTGGGGCAGTTTCTTGAAGACCTGAAGAATTTCTTTGATCGCTGCCATGAAGAGCTGGTGGGTCCGGAAGAGTTCCAGCAGTACGTCGACGGTTTGCGTCCGGGAAGCGATGTCCCGCGTAACTGCCGCTCGAAAGAAGTGGAAGAGATCGGCGCGCAGGAAATCGTCGAACGCTGGCTGGAGATTGCCCGCGTTTACACGAACTCCATGCGGCTGCTGGAGAGAGACAACCTGGGCACGTTCGGGATGATGATCCGCAATGCCGTGCGGCTGCTCGAGTCAAACCCGGCTTTGCTGGAGCGCGAGCGCCATAAGGCACGGTTCATCCTCATCGATGAGTTTCAGGACTGCAACTCCAGCAACATCATCCTCGCGCAGCTTCTGGCGGGCGAGGAGCAGAATATTTTTGCCGTAGGCGATCCGGACCAGGCCATCTATCGCTTTCGCGGTGCCTCGAGCGCGGCCTTTGAAGAATTCCAGAAGCGCTTTCCCCAGACTGAGGGCGTGGTGCTGGATGAAAATCAGCGCTCACGCGGAAATATCTTGCGCGTGGCGTTCTCTGCCATCAATGAGAATCCGCCGGTGCAATCGCTGGGAGACCGGGTGAAATTCCAGCGTGCGCAGCTTGAATCCGGCCGCGACCGCCGTGACCAGCAGGAAGGGCGCTTCGCATTTGATGAACCGGTAGAGATCGTTTTGAGCGATGGCCATGAGGGCGAGGCCGCGTTGATTGGAGAAGAGATTGCGGAGCTGCGCCGCAATCGGCGTTCAGGGGATTGCTCGATGGCAGTGCTGTACCGCCAGCATATGCAGCGGGAAGATTTAATGGCTGAACTGGCGGCGCGCGACATTCCGTTTATCGTGATCGGGCTCAACGTGTTGGAAACGGCCATGGCCCGAGACGTGCTGGCTCTAGCCGGAGCCGTCGGCAATGACAATGACGCGGACAGCCTGTTCCGCTTATGTGCGCTGCCGAAATTCGATGTCGTCGCCGATGAGCTGCGAAAGAAGCTGAGTGTGGCCGGCGGGCAGAAAAGCTTCAAAGCCGTGTTGCAGACGCTGGAGTCGGCTGCGCCGGTACTGGCTGCCATCAAAGATGCGCGCGCGTTCATCAGGGAGCAGGAGCTAACCGCGGAAGGCGCACTCACGTATCTGATCCGGCAGTTTGGTTTGCCGGAGCAGGACCCAGTGGTCCAGGCGATCTTGCGCTTTGCCGGGGCCTGGAAGAAAAAAGCCTTTGTGAAGGACTCGTCGTTGCCGGAGTTTCTGCAATATCTGGATTTCTACCAGAAAGGCCGGGGCATCATTCCGTTGTTTACGGAAGAGCAGATGGCGGAACTGGAGCGCCGCAATCCTGACGCAGTCCAGTTGATGAGCGTACACGCCGCCAAAGGGCTGGAGTTTTCCCATGTCTGGCTGCTGCGGGTTACTTCGGGAAGCTTCCCAACGTATTTCAAGGAAGGGCTGTTTGAATTTCCGCCGGCCTTGCGTAGCTCCATCGCCGTGGGCGAAGGCAAGCTGGTGCATGACCAGGAAGAGCGCAGGCTCTTTTATGTGGCCATCACACGGGCACGCGACCGGCTGAGCATCGGTTCGCGTCCGGGGAAAGGCAAGAAGGATCCGACGCCGCCGGGCTTCCTGCGTCCACTGATCGGCGACCGAAGGCTGAAAGCGGCCCTTACCACGCGCAACAGCGAAGGCATGACTCCGGCCACCCTGCCGCTTGATCCTTCACCGTTGGGGCGCTGGATGCTGCTGCCACCCGCTTTTGCCACAGAAATGGCTCTGAGCGCGAACGCGGTGCAGAGCTACTCGACGTGCCCCATGAAGTTCAAGCTGGAGCGTGACTGGAAAATTCCAGGCGAGGCCGCAGCTGCCATGCAGTACGGTTTTGCCATCCACACGGTACTGAAGAATTATTACGATCCGGGGGCGCACGCAAAGGAGCTGAGCATTGAAGATGCGGTTGAGGCGTTTAAGCATGAGTTCGGCAAGGGCTACATTGACGATCCGGTTCAGCGCAAGATGTATGAAGAGCGAGGAGTGGACCAGTTGCGAACGCTGCTGCTGGCCAGCCCCAAAGGTTCCGCCAATGTGATTGCCACGGAGCACAAATTCAGTTTTATGCTGGGCGAGCGGGAGATAAGAGGTCGCATTGACCGGATTGACGAGCTTGAAGACGGTGTGGTGCGCGTGATCGACTACAAAACGGGAGCGCCGAAAGAACGCAAGTTCGCCGACGAGAGTTTGCAGCTATCCATTTACGCCATGGCCGTAGCGCAGATGAATCTTTCACCTAGAGAACTGGTGCTGGTGAATGTCCAGGATAATAGCCTGGCAATTTCAAGTCGTTCGCCAAAACAGCTGGAAGCTGCCCGCGAAAAAATCGAAGAGGCCGCGGAGGGCATCAGCCGGGGCGAGTTCGATCCTAAAACCGGTTCGCATTGCCGCTGGTGTGATTATCAAAATCTCTGTCCGGCGACGGAGCAGCGCGTTTTTCTGCCGGTGAAGCCGCTTGATCTGGAAGCTGAGAAGAAAGCTGCCGGGGTGAATGGATGAATTGGTTGACCGCGCGTCTTGAGATCGGAGTGGAAGCATGATGGGTGTGGCAAATATTCTGTTGATAGCGGTGGGCGCAATATTTGGGTTCGCCATTGCCTGGCTGCTGGTGCGTCCGAATGCGGCGGTATTGATTTCCCGTTTGTCCGCCTTACAGCAGGAGTTAGCGAAAGCACGGCTCGAAGCGGCGAAATTTACCGACCTCAATACCCAGTTGAATGCGGCGAAGGTGAAGCTGGAGACCACAGTGGCCCTGGAGCGCAAGGCCACTGACGATAAACTTGCCATCCTGAACCAGATGACGCAAGAACTGCGCGACAGTTTCCAGGCGCTCTCCGCCGAAGCGCTCAAAAGCAATAACCAGGCATTTCTTCACCTGGCGCAATCGACTCTGGAAAAATTCCAGAGCGAAGCCAAAGGCGACCTGGAGCTGCGGCAGCAGGCAGTGGAAAACCTGGTGGCCCCGATTGGGGAGTCACTCAAGAAAGTGGATGAGCAGATCCGGCAGATGGAAAGCACGCGCGACCGCGCTTACGGTGATCTCACCACGCAGGTCCGCTCATTGATCTCGACCCAGGAAAAGCTTCAGACTGAAACCGGCAATCTGGTGAAGGCGTTGCGCAGCCCCACAGTGCGCGGGCGATGGGGAGAAATTCAACTCAGGCGCGTAGTAGAGATTGCCGGCATGCTGCCGTACTGCGATTTTGTGGAGCAGGAAACGGTTACTAACAGCGCTGGCCGGTTTCGCCCTGATTTGATCGTGCGGCTGCCCGGAGGGAAGAACGTTGTCGTAGACGCCAAGACGCCGCTGCTTGCGTATCTGGAAGCAATGGAAGCCACGGACGAGGAATTCCGGCGGCAAAAGCTTCTCGACCATGCCAACCAGGTGCGTACCCATATGCTCCAGCTCAGCTCCAAGCTGTACCAGGAGCAGTTTGAGCCCACGCCGGAGTTTGTGGTGATGTTTCTGCCGGGCGAGACTTTCTTCAGCGCGGCACTGGAACAGGACCCTGCATTGATTGAGCGCGGCGTGTCCCAAAAGGTAATTCCCGCGTCGCCCACCACGCTCATCGCCCTGCTCAAGGCGGTGGCCTATGGATGGAACCAGGAGAAGCTTGCACGCAACGCGCAGGAGATCAGTACTCTGGGCAAGGAACTGCACGACCGGCTGCGACTACTCGGCGCGCACATCGACAATGTGGGAAAAGGACTTGACCGCGCGGTTGAGTCGTATAACAAAGCTGTGGGATCGCTGGAAAGCCGCGTGATGGTTTCCGCCCGCAAGTTTGTTGAACTGGGCGCACCGGTCACCGACGAGATTGCCGAGCTCAACCCAATCGAAACCACGACGAGAAATCTAACGCTTGACTTCGATGATCCTGAAAAACCGGAAACCGGCGCGGCTGCGGAGCCGGCCGATTCCAACGGCACGGGATCGGGCAGGAAAGCATTGTCAGCGAGTAAAGCGTCAGACTAGAATTTCTGTCGCTCCGCTCCAAACCGCTCAAAGGATTTGATGTGGCTACTGTTGGCAGGCTCCCGTTGCAAACGGCTCGGCGCGTGAGTCGGCCTCGCCGCTCAATATGTTTCCGCCGATTTCTCTTTTAAGTTAACCGCCCGCTCAGGATGACAATCCAAAACTAAAGGGGACGCTTACGCGTCCCCTTTTGGTTTGATGTGAAGAGTTGTTATTTCTTCTTGCTCTTCTTTTTTGCCTTTTTCTTGGTTGCCATGTTTCTATTCTCCCTTTCCATTTTTCATGGATGTGCGGCCTTAAGTAAAAAACCGCAATTGATGAATGTATAGAGTGGTTGAAAATCGAAGTCAAGAAAAAAATTGATGTCATCTTTGATTGCGGGACGGGAGGAGGCGGGTCGGATTCAAATCTGGAGACAAAATGCAATCGTAATTTTCTGAAGAATTGCCGAGGCGCGTTGAAAAACGCTTGATGTTAGCGGTGTCCGCGCAATTAGCGAAACAAATTTCCGTTCTGTATGAAAGCATCTGGTAACAAAAGCGTTTTGCTCCGCATGAGATTGAGCGGGTACCTTGGTAATCAATTATTTTCGGACACGCCGTCGTCCGGTGGCGTGAAAAAGAAGCGGCCGTCGCTAAAAAGGTCAGCGCCTGACAAGTGTGAAGAGCACGATGCCGGACAATGAATCCTGGAATGCGTGGGCCATCATGCCTGGCCGCAGGCTCTTGCGGACGTGGGCCAGAATCCCGAAGAACATTCCATACACTCCGATCACGATCATCATGCGCCCCCCCTGATACCCGTGAGCGAGCCCGAAGATTGCGGCTGCCGCGACGATTCCGATGATGGCATTCTGCCCCAGCGCCCTGAACTGGCGCTGGAGATAACCGCGGAAGATGATCTCTTCGCACAAACCGGCGCAAACGCTCAGCACCACAAAGAGCCCGGCTTCAAGGTAGGTGTGGGGCGCGAGTGCACCGAGCATGTGGATGGTGTCTTGCTTCTGCTTTTCCAGATTGTGTAAGTCGAGAGTTCCTACAGCCACACGGACGAGAGCAAGCAGAGCAATCGAAACCACGAAAAATGCGGCGGCGAGTCCAACATCAAGCAGGAAGTCTTCCACCGTCTTCCAGCGGCCGCCAATAAGGTCGCGCATGCGGACTCCGCGCAATCGAATGCCAAACCACACCAGGAGGATCAGCACCAACTGCGTGATCACCGTGCCCCCGTACAGCAGGATGCGCGATGCCGAGCCGTGGACGGTGCCGAGCTTCGACGACCCGGCAAAAGAGTTGATAAGAATCAACGCGACGATCAGCAGGGTATGCCACAGCGGCGCGATCAGAGCCGGCTTTGCCACCATGGACGGTTCGGCGATTGGTTCGGAAAGGCTTGATGGAGCTTCGGGGATTGGTTGGGGCTCAGTGGGCATAGTTTTGGAAGCGCGCTGGCGCTGAGCTTCATCTTATAATGAAGGGTTTGGATTTCCTAAGGAGACGTTTTATGGAAGATGTTGTCATTATCAGCGGAGTGCGCACGCCGATCGGTAAATTTCAAGGATCGCTGGAGCCTTTGTCCGCGCCGCAACTGGGTGCGATCGCGGTGCGCGAAGCGGTAAAGCGGGCCAAGGTGGATCCCCCGCAGGTGGATGAATGCATCATGGGACTGGTGGTGGCTGCCGGTCTGGGACAAAATCCCGCGCGCCAGGCGGCGCTGGGCGGTGGACTGGCTAATACCGTCGGGGCAATGACCATCAACAAGGTTTGTGGTTCAGGATTGAAAGCCGTGGCGCTGGCGACGCAGGCCATCCAGACCGGCAACGCCGAGATCGTCGTGGCAGGCGGAATGGAATCCATGACGAACGCACCGTATCTGCTGCCGCAGGCGCGTAAAGGTTACAGGCTAGGTAATTCGCAGATCGTCGATTCCGTAGTGAATGACGGCCTATGGGACATTTACAACAATTACCACATGGGCATGACGGGCGAGAACGTCGCGCAGAAATATGGCGTCACGCGCGAACAGCAGGATGAATATGCCGTGAGCTCGCACCAGAAGGCCGTGCAGGCATGGAAGGAATGCCGCTTCAAGAGCCAGATTATTCCAGTGGAATTACCGGCAAAGAAGAAAGGGGAAGCGCCTACGCTGTTTGAAAAGGATGAAGGCCCGCGCGAAGACAGCAGCGTTGCGGCGCTGGGAAATCTGAAACCGGCATTCAAGAAAGATGGCACAGTCACTGCCGGCAACGCCTCCACAATGAATGATGGCGCGGCAGCCGTGGTGGTGACTTCGGCTTCGCGGGCAAAGCAACTGGGCGCGCAGCCTATGGTCCGTGTAGTCGCGCAGGCGACAAGCGGGACAGCCCCGGAGTGGGTGATGATGGCGCCGGTCGATGGCATTCGGAAAATCTGGGCCAAGACCGGATGGAAACCCGAAGACGTTGATCTGTACGAGATCAATGAGGCGTTCGCGGTTCAGTCGGTGGCGGTGATCAAGGAACTCGGCCTGGATCCTGCGCGCGTCAACGTGAATGGCGGCGCCGTGGCGCTGGGACATCCGATTGGCGCCAGCGGCACACGCGTGCTGGTAACGCTGATCTATGAGTTAATCCGTCGGAACGGAAAGCGCGGTATTGCGGCTTTATGTTTGGGCGGCGGGAATTCCGTGGCGCTGGCGGTGGAACGGATCTAACCACAAAGGACACGAAGGAACGCAAAGGAAGTTGGCCGCGAATTAACGCGAATGAACACGAATCAGGACTTGAGTTCGAATCTGAAATCCCGAACGCAGTGAGGGAGCCCTATAGCGGCGAGAAACTAAAGACAGAACAGCAAACAAGCCGCGAATCACGCGAATCGGCTGAACGATTTGGAAACGCGCGGATTCGCGGTTTGGGTTTTAGCTGACTTTTGCAGTGATAGTGATCCCTCGCTTCGCTCGGGATATTTTTACTTGTCTTCCGGCGAATCAATCACGATCTTCCGCAGCCCGCGGTAGAGCGCCTGCACCTCTTCATAAATATTCGAGATACCTTCAGTGAAGCGCGTAACGCTGCCGGAGTCCAAATCGGCCGTGACGTTGTGGGCAAGCTTGCGCAGCATGTGCAAGCGTTCGGCTTCGAGCTGGGGCAGGACTTCAAAAGGGTCGCCGCCGGAAGAATTCAGCTCTACCCACTGCACCACGGACCACGCGGTCTGCCGTAGATGCTCCACCGCGTCATGAAACTGGGCGATGATGCGCGGATCCACCTTATCAATCACCAAGCCCTGCTCCACCTGGTTGAGTTCTTCAATTGTGCGGGTGACATCACCGGACATCTGGCTGGACATTTTACTGGAACCTCCGCTGGAAACTGGCCGAACAGTGTTGCCGGAAAGGGGACGGGAAAACGGGAGAGGATCTTCAGGCGCGAGTTTTCTCTGATCGCCGGTGCGCATATCCGGCGATCCGGAAAGAGCACTCAGAATGGCTTCCAGTTTCTGCTCGTCCTCTTTGCTCAAATGCATGAAGACCAGCCCAAGTCCGACGGCATGATGTGAAGTTTTGACTTGTGCGCGGCCGCGAACCACATTGTCACGCACGCGCAGCATGAAAAGGATTTCAGCGCCCACGGGCAGTGTCGATACGGTTTCAACGTAGCAGCCGGTCAGGCTCAGGTCACTTAAATTGCCGAAGACTGGTGGCGCACCCTCATTGCGGCGCATCTCAACGCCGCCAGTGCAATGGAAACGCTGCTGGCCTCTCCTGGTTTCAGGTGTATCGGGCATAGGTCTCCTTGCATGTTGCGCCGCGTGAGCCTCCCCGGTCCCGCCGACGAAGCCGGAGGTAAACTGCGCGGTCTGTACGGCAGGAGCTTTCAGCTTTGCGCCAAAGAGTTTCTTGTCGGGTTCTACCACCTGGACCCCGATCTGCCTGGATTTGGCGACATCACGGCCAACCCATACTACTTTGCAGCGCGCTTTCTGGTTGTCATGTTGCAGAGATATCACTTCGCCTTCACGGACGCAATCGATCCCGATGAGCCGCGCGCCGACGGAAGTGGCATTCACGGTGCGTGCATGCTGCACGAACGGTTTGCCATAGAGATCCATGCCCCATACTTTAACGTCGAGGCTGATGGCAACGCGAGGTTCAGGATACTGCGGCATAAAATACCGGTGAGAATGGCCTGATAGTACTTTCAAAATGGAACAAATTCAATGGAAACATGCACTTGAGTAACCCGAGAGGCCAAGAGCCGATAGTGACGTCAGGTCTCATTTAGCTCGCAAGATTCTGCAATTCGTCGTGCTCTTGCTAGAATGCTCTGCCAGCCAGGAGAACACCCGCCAGCATGCTCTTCAAGACCCAGAGCGCCGCAGTCTATGGAATCGACGCCAATATCATTGAAGTAGAGGTCGATGTCAGCCCGACCAGGAGCCAGGAAGAGAATTTCCAGACCGTCGGCCTGCCGGATGCGGCCGTTCGGGAGAGCCGGCAGCGCATTCGAGCAGCCCTGAGGAATTGCGGTTTCGAAGTCCCAATCACGCAGATCACTATCAACCTAGCGCCCGCAGACATCAAGAAAGAGGGCTCGGGCTTTGACCTGCCGATGGCCATGGGAATCCTGGGCGCGTATGGTGGTCTGATCAAAAAAGAGCTGCCCGAATACGTGATGGTCGGCGAACTATCACTCGACGGCGGACTGCGTGGCGTGCGCGGGGCACTGCCTATCGCCATTGCGGCCCGCGCCAAAAAAATTGCCAACCTCATTGTGCCGGAAGTGAATGCGCGCGAAGCCGCGGTGGTGAGCGGCGTGAATGTTTATCCGGTAAAGTCGTTGATTGATGTGGTCAATCTGCTGAATAGTGGCAACGGTGTTTCCCCACTGAAGGTGGATACGACACAGATGCTGGGCGAAACTGACCAGAGCGGCGGAGCGGACTTTAAGGAAGTGCGGGGACAGTTTACGGCCAAGCGAGCGCTGGAAATTGCATGCGCCGGCGGACATAACATTCTGATGATCGGGCCGCCCGGCTCCGGCAAGACCATGCTGGCCAAGCGCGTTTCCGGCATTCTGCCACCGCTTACGTTTGAAGAAGCGCTGGAGACTACCAAGATCCACAGCGTGGCCGGCGTGCTGGACGCAGCTTCCGGTCTCGTGAGCGTCCGGCCGTTCCGCGCGCCGCACCATACGATTTCCGACGCCGGGCTGATCGGCGGAGGCATTATTCCCCGTCCCGGCGAGGTTTCGCTATCGCATAACGGCGTGCTGTTTCTGGACGAGCTGCCGGAATTTCCGCGCAACGTGCTGGAAGTGATGCGACAACCGCTGGAAGACGGCAACGTGACGATCGCGCGGGCGTCTATGTCGCTGACCTTCCCGGCGCGCTTCATGCTGGCTGCGGCGATGAACCCGTGCCCGTGCGGGTACCATGGGTCGGGACAAAGAGAGTGTCCTTGCTCGCCAACGATGATTCAGCGTTACGTGTCCAAAATTTCTGGTCCATTGATGGACCGCATTGATATTCACATTGACGTCCCGGCGGTGAATTACAAAGAGCTGCGCGGAAGTGACAGTAAAGCCGAGAGCTCGGCGCAGATTCGCGAACGCGTGGTGCGGGCCCGCGAGGTCCAGCTCAATCGCTTTGCCGCCGCCGGTGAGCGCAATTATTCCAACGCGCAGATGAGTTCACGCCAGATCAGGGCCTACTGCGACCTGGGCAGCGACAGCGAGCGCATGCTGGAACGCGCCATGCAGCAGCAGGGATTGAGCGCGCGGGCGCATGATCGGATATTGAAAGTCGCCAGGACCATTGCCGACATGGAAGGCAGCCCGCAGATTGGAAGCAAGCACATCGCAGAGGCGATTCAGTACAGAACGCTGGACAGGACGTACTGGGTGTAGTTCCTCTCGCCGACAGGCTGCTTTTTTATGTCGCAAATGTACTTTCTGGTTACCCTTACGAAGGGGGTACCCACCCCCCATGCCTCTCGACTAGCATTCTAAAGGAGTTATTCGATTCAATCCCGGCTTCAGCCCCGGCAATCAACCCCCGAAACTGCGTTGAATCCGGGTCGAATCGAATCCAAACTGGGGTCAATTTGCATCCTTGCTTGCCTCCTGCCTGAGTTGCGGTTTTTACTCTTTGATAAACACCCCTGGCATGCTGGCGCCATCGGCTGGTTGCTGAGTGCGTTTTGTCAAAGAACGTTCTTCCTTCCGCCTGGGCGGACCGATACCTGAGTATATTTTATCGTGTTTTGTTCGCCAACGCAAGCGCCAATTTAAGAAACGCCAAACTGTAATTACCGTGAGTTTTTGTGGATGAGTGCGACGAGATCCGAAACCATCGCCCGGGGAGCGCTTCGCTGTGGGCCGCTGGTAGAATTGTTCCTTACCCCACGAAAGGAAATACCAGCTATGTCTGCACAGATGACTTCCGATCAGGCCAAGTTTTTGCTAGCACTCACACTTCCCAATATCAAAATGGAACACGCAACCACCATGAGGGTTATTGAAGCCATACCGCTGGACAAAGGCGATTATCGTCCGGAGCCGGTAGCCAAGAGCGCACTGGAACTGGCCTGGCATATTGTGGCCGCGGAAAACCGCTTTCTCAGCGGTATTTGTACGGGTAAACTTGATTTCACACCCAACCATCGTCCCGATTCCATTCGCAATTCGGCGCAGATTGCCGCGTGGTTTGATGAGAGCTTCAACGCCAACGTTAAGCAGATTGAAGGCCTGAGCGGCGAGCAGCTGACCAAATCCATCGATTTTCGCGGCATGTTTCAGTTGCCGGCGGTCAGCTTTCTTACGCTTTCGCAAAACCATACCATCCATCATCGCGGACAGCTTTCCACTTACCTCAGGCCCATGGGCGGCAGAGTTCCATCGATCTATGGCGAGAGCTATGACGCCGCGCAGGCGCGGGCGGCCAAAGAGGGCAAGGCAAGCTAGCACATTTCGCGTGCAAAGAGAGCTGTGAATACGTCCGCGAGCTGTTTACACGAGTAACGTCATATTGGCAGGCTTTCCAAAGACGAGGAGATACCTAATGTTTGATCTTAAGATGGCGGCCGCCATATTGGCCTGCTGTGTTTCCCCAATGATTGCAGCTCAAGCGCAGCCAGGGGCAAAAGATAAAACCGATGTAGCCGCCGCAGTAGCGCGTATGGCGAGAGTAGGAAGTGCGGTCGCTCCCCGGTTTTCGCCCGACGGGAAGTGGGTTAGCTTCATCTCCAACATGAGCGGCGCGCCGCAGGTGTGGATTGTGCCGTCAGAAGGAGGCTATCCGCGCATGGTCACCAATGGCGACGATCCGGTTACGGAGCAGCAGTGGTCTCCAGCGAGCAACTGGATTGCTGTGGCGATTGCTCCAGGCGGCGGACTAAACACCCAAATCTATGTGGTGAAGCCTGACGGTACCGGAATGAAGCTGCTGACACAAGGTGGCAAAGACAATAACGGCTTCGATACCTGGACTGATGATGGGAAGCAGATTGCGATTGATTCAAGCCGGGACGATCCAGCTTCGCGCGACAGCTTCATGGTCGATGTGGCATCCGGTGAGACCAAGTTGGTGGCAAAGAACCCGGGCGTCGGCGGTATCGAGGGAATTTCCCGGGACGGCAGGCGGGCGCTGCTGAGCCGTTTGAAGAACCGCGGCGACAACAACCTATATTTGCTGGACCTTATCAGCGACAAAGACACTCTGATCACGAAGCATGACGGCGTGGCGACGTTTTTTGGTGAAATGGCGCCGGACGGCAGCGCTGCATATATCGGTACGAACAAAGATCGGGACTTGATGGCCTTTGGGCGGATCAAATTGGCCGCGGACGGTAAGCCGGGAGGCATTGAGATTTTGGCATCGCGTGCTGACGGTGAACTCGACGGCGGGCGACTGAATGAGCAGGGCACAATGGCAGCACTGTTGTGGAACGTGAAGGGCAAAAACGCGCTTTCGCTTTACGATCCGGCACAGAACAAGGACACGCCTGTGCGGCAGCTGCCCGGAGAATTGGCGGGCGGACTTGCTTTTTCTAAGGACGGATCAAAGCTGGCCATGAATATTGGCGGGGCTGCCCAGCCCACTGATATCTGGATCATGGACGTGAAGACCCAGCAGTTCCGGCAGCTGACTTTTAGCCCGCATCCGGGAGTGGATCTGGCAGCGCTGGTAAAACCCGAACTGGTTACGTTCAAGTCATTTGATGGATTAGAACTGAGCGGATGGCTGTATCGTCCTAAAAATCAGACCGGCCCTGGACCGTATGTCGTGAGTTTTCATGGTGGACCGGAAGGGCAGGAGCGCGCGCCGTTTCGCGGCGATTATCAGGCATTGCTGGGGCAGGGTATCGGGGTGTTTGCGCCGAACGTGCGGGGATCGTCGGGCTTTGGCAAAAAATTCGTCAATCTTGATAACGGCGAGCTGCGGGTCAATGGCGTGAAGGACATTAAGGCGTGCGTCGATTACCTGGTGAATAACCATCTCGCCGATCCCAAACATATCGGTATTACTGGCGGCTCCTACGGCGGTTATATGACGATGGCTGGACTTACGGAATATCCTGACCTCTTTGCCGCGGGAGTGGACCTGTTTGGCATCGTGAACTTCATGACGTTTTTCCAGCACACACAGCCTTGGATGGCAGCGATTTCCAAGATTGAGTATGGCGATCCTGATACGCAGAAAGAGATGCTGGACCGTTTGTCGCCAATTTACAAACTGGACCGCATCAAGGCGGCGACCATGGTGCAGCACGGCGCGAACGACACAAATGTACCGGTGATTGAAGCGGAGCAGATTGTAAAGACATTGAAAGATCGCGGTGTGCCGGTGGAGTACATCCTTTTTCCCGACGAAGGCCACGGCTGGCGCAAGATTCCCAACCGCATACGATCGACGGTGGAGATGGTGCGGTTCTTCAGTGAGCATTTGAAAGAAAACTAACAGTCGGTCGACTTGCGGACAGGAGAATCGAATGAAGAAATATCGAGCCTTGACTGCGCTGTTTGCCGGCGCCGTTTTGTCAGCCAGCGCTTTTGCTTTTCAGAGTGCGCCAGCGCAGCCGAAGGCGCAGAAGGCTCCGGCGAAGGCCGCAGCGCCGATCCAGACATTTGTCGGCGTGATTACTGACGGCCAGTGTGCGGTGAAGGGCTCGCACAAAGAGATCATGAAGAAGGCGAAGGTAAATACGGCGGCGAACTGCGTGAAAGGATGCGCGCGCAGGTATGGGTTTGTCCTGTATGACCCGGCGACGAAGAAGATCTACAAACTCAGCGATCAGGAGAGGCCAGCGGAACTTGCCGCGAAAAGGGTAAAGATCAAAGGCGCGCTGGACAGAGCCACCCAGACGATTTATGTCAGCAGCATTGAGCCGGTGCTCTAGCTTCGAACAAGAGACAAATTGTGTCTAAGTAATTGATTTTAAGACTGTTGTTGTAGATTGTCAGGTCGCCGACGTGACGAAAGCGCGAGGATTCGAACATTCTGAGGTATTGACAGTCGAGATTACCGTGGGACAATGGGCCGTTCTTTTTTGGTATCGGCAGACCGGAGATGCCGGTAATATAGCCTGCAACTGGCCGCGGGATCTATAGTTTCCTTAAATCTAAGCTTGTCTTAAAAGAGACATATGGCGCAACTCATCCCACAGGAGCGAGGGCGTAGAAGTTCTCGTGTTCTTGTTTCGCTAGCCTTGGCGGTCTCCGGCCAGAAGAGTGACGGGTCTCACGTGAGTGGGGCCGCAGAAACCATTCTTGTGAACCGGCATGGCGCCAAGATCCGTTCAGCAGTTCCGCTGGAGCCCAAAATGGAAGTTCGCGTGGCCATGCTTGCGCCATATAAATGGCGTGTTGGCCAGGTGGTCTGGGCGGATTCTGGCGAGCGGGAATACGGGATCGAACTCTACCGCCCGGAAAATTTCTGGGGAATTTATTTTCCTCCGGAAGATTGGGAGTTGGGCGTTCCCGCAGTCACTGTGGTCAGTGCGGCAGCGGCGAGCGGAGCAAGCCAAACCCGTGTTGCAATGCAGTCTGAAGCATCTGAAGAATCGTCGCAGGCGCTGCAAATACCAGAAGGCGGAACGATCGCCATCCTTCGCGGCATTGCCGGCAACGGACTTCCTTTTCAGGAACGCGACCTGATTCTTCCCGTGGGTGAACGCGACGCCACCATGTTGATTGGGCCGATGGTGGGCCTGGGATCAAAGTTGCAAGTGATCTTCAGCAAAAATTGCGTGGAAGACGCCGTTGTCACGGCAACGTCCCACAGCCGCGAGTACGATCGCTGGCGGATCTGGTTGAATTTTTCTCGAGTGCTGTTGGTTGCCAAAGGCTAGTCCTCGAAGCGCGCCGCTTCAATTTCGTCGCTACGCTCCAAACCGCTTTAGCAGTGTGGCTCTTGTTTTAACCATCCAGCCTCGAGGCAAGCGACTCGGCCAGTGGTCGGCGTCCCACCCCACCACGCGAAAACGCGCGTGTCGGGGACCCAGGCCTCGCCGCTTCTTTCTTCATATATACTCTCGGGTACTTTTCTCGAGGAGTCTGGATGAGACGCATTTTTCTTTACGCATTCATGTGGGTGTCAATTGTTTTGCCCGTTCTGGGGCAGCCAGCCCAGACAGCCGCACCCAAAACTATCTACATCCGAGCGGGGCATCTCTTTGACGGCACTGGCGATAAGTCGCGCGACAACATGGTCATTGTGATTCTAGGCGATCGCATTCAAAGCGTTTCGCCGGCTGGCGCAGTTTCAATACCTGCCGGCGCGACGGTCGTCGATCTTTCGCACGCGACGGTTCTGCCCGGGTTGATCGATTGCCATACGCACCTTGGCGCCCGTGCTGACCGCTATGACGAAATCTACAATTTCAAAAACACCCCGTTTCAAAGCGCGTTTGTCGCGGTCGTAAATGCGCGCAAGACCCTGGAAGCGGGATTTACCAGCGTGCGCGACGTCGGCTCTCCGCCGTTTCTGGCCGTGGACCTGCGCAATTCCATCAATGAAGGATTGATTCCGGGCCCGCGGATTGTGGCCAGCGGGCCGGGCATTTCCATCACCGGCGGACATGGCGACCTGAATAATTTTTCGCCGCAGACGCGCGTCCGGATGTTTCCTGAGGAGCGCGACTTCCAGATTGCGGATGGCGTTGACCAGATCCGCCACGTCGTACGCGCCCAGGTGAAATACGGCGTGGACGTGATCAAGATTCTCGCCACCGGCGGCGTGCTTTCCAAGGGAGACAGTCCGGGCGCTCCGCAGTTTACACCGGAAGAGTTGAAGGCGGCGGCGGACGAAGCGCACATGGCTGGCCGCAAGATCGCCGCGCACGCGCATGGCACGCAGGGAATTAAGAACGCGATACTTGCCGGCATCGACTCCATTGAGCATGCCAGCCTGATCGATGACGAAGGCATCCGCCTGGCGAAAGAGCATGGCGTCTACCTGGTGATGGATATTTACAACGATGATTACATCCTGGGTAAAGCTATAGAGTTTGGTCTGCCGAAAGAAAATGTGGAGAAAGAGAAGATGGTCGGCAGGCTGCAGCGAGAGAATTTTGAACGCGCGGTGAAAGGCGGCGCCAAGATGGCTTTTGGCACAGACGCCGGCGTGTATCCGCACGGCGACAATGCAAAGCAATTTTTCTACATGGTGAAGTTCGGGCTTACTCCGGCGCAGGCGATCCGCGCCGCTACCAGCAACGCGGCTGATCTCATCGGACGCGCCAAAGACGTGGGCACGCTGGAAGCGGGCAAGTTCGCAGACGTAATCGCCGTGACCAGCGACCCCTTGCAGGATGTGCGCGCGCTGGAAAATGTTGCTTTTGTGATGAAGGGCGGCGTAGTGGTGAAGGACGGAATCGCGTCAAAGAAGTAGTTGGTACTTAGTACTTGGCTTTGTCTTAAAGAACGAGGCAATTCGGAGTGGCGGCATAGTTGCAAGCTTACGGCTAAATACCAAATACTAAGTACTGTCGTAGGAGGCGCAATGTCATTCAAATTTGTCCTCATAAGTTTCTTGTCAGCCACGCTGCTGGGCGCGGTCCAGCAGACTCCAAATTCTTCTTCGCAGGCTTCCAGTTCTCAAGCCGGCGCCGCCAGCGCCGCGGAAAATGCGCAGATACGTCAGCTTTCGAATACTCGCGCAAACGATGCCCAGGCATTGCGCGACGATATACGGAAGATGCGCGCGCTGGTGCGCCAGATGGAAGCCAATCTGGCCTTCGTCGACACTACACAATCGCCGCTGAAGCACCAGTTCCAGCTCGACATCGACATGTGGAGTTCTTTAATCGACCAGATGGAGCGGAGAGCATATTCAAATTCACGCTGATCGCGCGTTAGCGTTTGTCATCAGCAAAAGTACATGTGTCTGCGGTACCGTTGAAGTTTTTGCGCAAAGTGCGAATATCTGTACAAGCAGACGACGGAAATAACTAAATGGACCTCCCCATGTCACAGCTTGAGCAAGGCTCGGTTGCGCGACGCTGGTCGCGCCATAAGATTGACGTTCGTCTGAAAGTGTCATTTCCTAATGACGGGAAAAATGATTCGGCGTTTGGGCGGGCGAACAGCCTGAGCCGCGGCGGCATCGGCGCATACATTCCCTGCACCATCCCGGTGGGGACCACCGTTCGCCTGGAACTTACGTTTCCGTATTCTTCCACTGAGGCGAAGCTTGATGCGGTCATCCGCACCTGTGAAGGCTTTCGTTACGGGCTGGAGTTTACCCGGGTCAGCGACGCCATGCAGGAGATGATCGTGAAAAACTGTGACGGCACGGAACTATTGCAGTAATCAGATTTGCCGCTTGTGTAGAATTCGATGCGGAGATCCTACACATGCCCAAGCTCTTTGCTGTTGTCCTGCTTTTCCTGCTGCTCACCGCATCGGCCGTAGCTCAGGATCCTTCCGGGAATGCAGCGCTGCCCCAGACACATCCAAAGATACGTACTGTAACGGCCTTTGTGCGGCTGGATCGGGCCAGGTATCAAGCGCAAGTAGCTGAAGCTTTGAAGATGCTCCACTCGGCCAAAGATGCATTTACCAAAGCGGGCTACGAAGTCGAGACCCTGCGCATCACCACCCAGCCATTCCCGGAATATACACAAGGATTGACCGCAGATCAGGCGCTGGAGTTCTTTCATGCCTATGACAAGCTGGCGCAGCAGGAGGGATTTACTCCGGACATTGGCCCGGCCATGAGCAAGGACGCAGATGATCCGAAGCAAGCCGAATTGCTGGCGCGAATCCTGGCGGAAACGCAGACTATCAATGGCTTTGTGGTGGTGGCTGACGAAGCGGGGATCCATTGGAACGGTGTCAGAGCTGCGGCGCGCGTGATCAAGTATCTGGAAGAGCACACGGAGCACAGTGAAGGCAATTTTCATTTTGCCGCAGGCGCTTTTCCGCCGGCCGTAGCGCCATTTTTCCCGGTGTCGCACACATCAGATGCCGGACACGGTTTTGCCATTGGCTTGGAGTCGGCCAATATCGTGCAGCAGGTATTTGCCAATGCGAAGGGCGACTTGAATGCAGTGGGCGAGCAACTGACGGCGGCGCTGGCTGCTCAAGCAAGAAAAGTAGAAGAGATTGCGCATCGCGTCTCGACCAGCACAAGTTGGAAGTATCAGGGGATTGATCTGACGCCTGTTCCGCTCAAGGAAATTTCTATTGGTGCGGCCATGGAATCATTGTTGCAAAGCCCCATCGGCTCGCCGGGAAGTTTGAGCGTGGCATATACCATCACCACTGCTGTGAAGCGAGTGCCGGTGCAGCAGGCGGGTTACAGTGGGCTGATGCTGCCCGTTCTGGAGGATTCCGTCCTGGCGAAACGCTGGGAAGCCGGTACTGTCAGCCGCGATTCTCTCATGTCATATTCTTCGGTTTGCAGCACCGGGTTGGACGCAATCCCGCTGCCGGGAGATATCTCACTTCACGAACTTGAAAACATCCTTGGGGATATGGCCAGCCTGGCCGTGAAGTGGCACAAACCCCTTTCCGCGCGGCTATTGCCAGTGACGGGAAAGAAGGTGGGCGATCTAACGGAGTTCACCAGCCCGTACCTGGTTAACATCCATATTCGTTAAGGACTTGTATGGCCCTGGAGATGAAGCAGGAGTGCGACAAATGCCACCAGGAGTTGACGGCAATTGCCATGGCGATGATCTGCTCCTATGAATGCACGTTTTGCGAAAAATGTGCCGGCGAGATGGAAAATGTCTGTCCGAATTGCGG
>Ga0210400_10001262_pt1 | contig 25377 bp, 21 predicted proteins | sample IncBWH26MmetaG_FD_155456 | JGI IMG/M metagenome (GOLD analysis project Ga0210400, IMG submission 155456) | Forest soil microbial communities from Barre Woods Harvard Forest LTER site, Petersham, Massachusetts, United States - Inc-BW-H-26-M | ecosystem: Environmental > Terrestrial > Soil >...
GACCTTCGCGCCGCTCGATCTGCCTGGCGATGGTATGGCGCCGGAGGGATCGCTGTGGGCGATGATGGTCCGGCGTTACGAGGCCTACAAGGATGTGGTGGTCCGGCCGTTCTTCAGGGATCATTTCTCACGGCTCGATCGCCAGATCGTGTTGGTCGATGCGCTCTCGGCGTTCAACGCGGGACCGGAAGCGCTTGCAGACCTCGAAGCGGCGCTGGCGGGAATCCTGGATTGCTTCCGGATCGGCCGCAGCACGCTGTTCAGCGCCCTGTTCCGGCCGAGGATCGACCGGATATTGTTCGCCGCCACCAAGGCCGATCATCTGCACCATTCGAGCCATGATCGCCTGGAAGCGGTGTTGCGGCGCGCCGTCGCCAAGGCGGTCACCCACGCCGAGGACACCGGCGCCGAAATCGACGTCGTCGCTTTGGCCGCGGTTCGCGCCACCCGCGAGGCGACAGTGGCGCGCGGTCGCGACAAATTACCCTCTATCCTGGGTATGCCCGCCTCGGGCGAGATGGCCAATGGCGAGACGTTTGACGGCAACACCGAGGTCGCGACCTTTCCGGGCGATCTGCCTGACGATCCCGAGCAACTGTTCAACGGCGAAACCGCGTTTCGCGGCCTCTCCAGCGCGGCGGCTGACAAAGCCGATTTTCGCTTTCTGCGGTTTCGGCCGCCGCTGCTCGAAAACGAGGGGCCGGATGGCCCCGCGCTGCCTCACATCCGCCTTGACCGCGCCCTCCAGTTCCTGATCGGAGACAAATTGCAATGAGCGAGCGCCCCCAGCACCGGCGGCCGGCGACCTTCAAGCTCGACGATCCCGGCGTGATCGTGATGGATCCGGACGACAGAGGCCGTCCGCCCCGCGGCACGGTGCATGTCACACCGGAAGCCGATCCCGCGCTGCTGCCGGTCCCGATCGAGGCGCCGCTGCTGCCGGCACGACGCGGATTCCGCTGGGGCACCATGTTCTGGAGCGCGATCGCAGGCCTGGTGCTGCTCGGGACTGGATTGGGCGTGACCCATCTGATCGAGGATCTGTTTGCGCGCAGCGAGAGCCTCGGCTTTCTCGGACTGGCTTTCGCCTTTGCCGCCACGCTGGCGCTTGTTGTCGTCGTCGCGCGCGAGGCGCTCGGGTTGGCGCGCCTCGCGACCATCGAGAAGCTGCATCAGCGCGCGGCGATGGTGCTGTTGAGCGACGACCGCACCGAAAGCCGGGCGATCATGCGGGATCTCCTGAAGATAGCACACCAGAACCCGCAACTGGCGCGCGCCCGCGCCACATTGACAGGTCATGCCGACGACATCATCGACGGCGCCGATCTGATTAAGCTGGCGGAGCGCGAATTGATGACGCCGCTCGATCACGAAGCGCGCCGCCTGATTTCGTCGGCCGCGCAACGGGTCTCGATCGTCACTGCCGTCAGTCCGCGCGCCGTGATCGACGTATTGTTCGTGTTCGCCGCGTCGCTGCGTTTGATCCGGCAGTTGGCGCGGCTCTATGGCGGACGGCCGGGCGCGCTCGGCATGATCCGGCTGATGCGCCATGTCATCGCGCATGTCGCCATCACCGGCGGCATGGCGGCGAGCGACAGCCTGATCCAGCAGGTGCTCGGCCATGGCCTGGCGGCGAAATTGTCGCAGCGGCTCGGCGAAGGCGTTCTCAACGGCCTGCTCACCGCGCGGCTTGGCCTCGCCGCCGTCGACGTCACCCGTCCGCTGCCCTTCACCGCTCTGCCGCGACCGGCTCTCGGCGATCTCGCCAAGGACCTGCTGCTCAAGCGCGACGGCGAGGCATGAATTCAGCTGGACGTTCACCTCCCCCCTAGAGTTTTTGCTTCCCGAAGAAGGGCGCATCCGGCCGAACTGATCGGATCGCGTGAAGTCACTCAACAGGGTCTGTTGCAGGTGGCTTCGTTTGTGGTGGGATCGGGAATGGTTGTTTGGAACTCGCCGCGATGGGAAGTGCTTGAATTTCTTCAAGACATCCTTGTTCACATACGTCGGGCGCCTGCCACTGCGGGTGAAAGCCGAGAAGGCAATACGCAAGACCCTCGAAATTGAGGGTCGCCGCTTTCAAGTCATCTAGCGTGACATATTTTGTGTCATTCCACGGGCTTGATAGAGTGCGACCTTCCGCGATCACATATTGTGGAACAGTGGTTGCATAGTAAATCAGATGACCGTGGCTAATTCGATTGCGAAATTCAGAGTATTGGCGGGCGCGCTTTATGCATAGCCGGATGCCAGTTCTGGTCTTTTCGTCGCCCCGCGAGAAAGGGATCGCTGCTGATAGCATGTCGCGGCGCCCTTCAAAGCTTCGCGCGGAATAGAAAACGGACCTGGCTATATATTCTTCTAATCCGGTGCAGTATTTGAACCACTCAAAAAGTCCGTCCTCAATAGTCGACCAGGCTGCAACGGCTTTCCCCAAGTGTTCGTGAAAAATTGCTAGCGCCTTCTGCCTGCCGGGACTATCCCAAGGCTCATAGGGTGGACCGCTCATGGAGAAAGTTCCAGATTTGCTTTCGCCCAGATAGCCAGCGCTTCCCGTGACCAGTATTTTCATCACCGTCTCATTATGTCCGCGGTCGCTATGCGTAGCGATGGCACCACATCGCCCGCCAGCACACGCCAACCATAAAGCGGCGAATCCGGCGGCGGCGAGAGTTCCGGAGTCCAGCCGGTCAGTTTCTCCAGCGCATAGGTGTCCATGACGCGTCCGCGCCAGCTGCGCTCGACGCGTTCGAGCGGCTCCCTGATCGCCGTCGTCGATCCCCAGAATGGATTGGTGATGCTGTTGTCAGGCTCGCGACCGACATAGAGGCCGGTATGACCTTTGACCAAATTCATGCCGGGGTCGTGAAAGCCGAGATAGCGCCCGCGCTCGTTGATCTGGATCACCGGCACGCGATCCCCGAAAAACCATCGCAACATGGCGTAGGTCCGATAGTCCGAAGTGCCGATCCAGGTCGCGCCGGTCTTTTGCAGCTCGGCGTTTGCCCTGTCCACGACCTGCTCGTAACCCGCTTCACCGCCGATCGGGTCGGCCCTGCCGAGGAAGTTCCAGGGGGTCACCATATAATAGAGGAAAACCACGACCACGAAGGCAATACCGGACACAATCGCCGCCTTTGACCATGAGACCGCCGATTTGATCATCGCGGCCGGCCCGCCCTCGCGCTGCAGCATCGTGATGTTGATGGCAGCGGCAGCAAAACCTATCGGCCACATGAACATCGGCCAGGTATCGCCGACCCGCAGCGTCAGCGAACGCCAGAAGAAATAAATGAAGGGAACGATCACGCAGGTCGAGAGCAGGATGGCGACCGCATCACACCGGCGATATCCCCGCCACGCCGTCATCGCCAGCCCCGACAAGACCACCGGAAACAAGATAAATCCAACCAGCCCGAACTGCAGCCCGATAAAATCGCCGACGGTGAGAAGCGACCATCCATGGGTCGCGGTCGCGCGCACGAACTGGAATCGGAACGAGGCCCAGTCGTGCCCGGCATTCCAGATCAGGACCGGCAGGAACAGCGCGAGCGCGATCAGCGCCGCCAGCCATGGATAGGGGCTGCGCAACCAGCGCCCGCGCCAATCCGGCACCAGCATGAACGCCAGCACGGCCGGAATCAGCATCACGGCGGTGAATTTCGACAATAGCGCCAGGCCGCCGAATACGCCCGCGGCCAGCCACCAGCGCGCATCGCCGCTTTCCCAAAGCCGGATCAGCGCCCATACCATGGCGGTGGCAAACGGGATCAGCGCGACATCCGGCGAAACCTTGGCCATCAGCAGGCCGTAATAGAGCGCCGCTTCCGGAAACAGCAGGGCGATCACCACCGCGCGGACGTCATGCGTTACGCGCCGGACGATATCGGCGAGCAGAAGTTGCGTGACCAGCATCGCCAGGATGCCGGCGAACCGGACCCCCAAATTGGTATCGCCGAAGATTGCGGTGCCGAAACGAATGAACCAGGCGATCATCGGCGGATGATCGAGGAAGGAAAGCACATTCTGCTTCGACCAGGTCCAGTAATAGGCCTCATCGGTGCGCAGATCGAGCAGGCTGGCGTAAGTCAGCCGCAACGCCGTCATGGCCGCGATCAGCGCGGCAACGGCAAGCAATTTCCGAAGAGCAGAACTGTCCGGTTTGGGGAGGCTGCAGTCGGGCGAAGCGATCGTCACGAGGCTTTGTCCTCGACTCGCCGGAAGGTGTCAACTTGAGACGATATCAATCGTGCTCCCGGGCGAGGCCAGGAAAGATGGCCACCCATGGAATTAAACCCTGCTATCGTGGTCTATTATATTATTCGACGGAATCCGCATGACAGAACAAAACCGGTCGCAATTCGAAAAATTCATTCGCGGGATCGGCGTGCGGCAGGTCCGTCTCGCCTGCGGACTGGTGCTGTTTGCCTATCTGGTCAGCCATTTCCTCAACCACGCGCTCGGCAATATTTCGCTGGGTGCCCTTGCCGTTGGTATTCATTACCACATCTTGTTCTGGCAGTTTCTCCCGGTCGCGATGTTGTTTTACGCCGCCGCGCTGATCCACGCCGGTCTCGGGATCTGGGCGCTTTATCAGCGCCGGCAATTTAGCTGGAACGCCGTGGAGCCGCTCCAGCTCCTGCTTGGGCTGAGCATCCCGGCACTTATCATCTCCCATCTTACCGGGGTTCGGCTCGCCCACGCGCTTTTCGGGATCGAAAAGCTCTACCCGCAAGTATTCTACGCGGACTGGGTGGTCGCGCCGGCGAAGATGTGGATGCTGTTCGCCCTTTTGATCATCGCCTGGATTCACGGCTGCATCGGGCTTTTTTTCTGGCTGCGGATCAAAGTGTCCTTCAAACGCACCGCACCATTCCTGCTCGCCGCGGCGGTGCTGGTTCCGACGCTGGCGCTGCTCGGTCTTTATCAGGGCGGCCGAAATATCATTCGGGAAGGCGCCAGCGCCGCATGGCGGGCGGAAAATCTTTCGCCGCGCAATGTCGGGACGCCGGCGCAACAGACCATGCTGGCAAGCATCATGGATTATTTCCTGATCGGCTATTTCGGCCTGATCGGATTGGCGGTGGCGGCACGGGGGGCGCGCGCCCTCCACGAACGCCGCGGCGGCATGATCACGCTGTCCTACGGCAATGGCAGAACGATCCGGGTGCCGAAGGGACTCAGCGTGCTCGAGGCGAGCCTGCGTTATCGGGTCCCGCATGCCAGCGTCTGCGGCGGGCGCGCGCGCTGTTCCACCTGCCGCATCCGTGTGATCGGAGACTGCACGTCGCTGCCGGCGCCCTCCCAACGGGAGGCCTTTGTGCTCGACCGCGTCGGGGCTGATGCAGATCCGGCGATCCGCCTCGCCTGCCAGCTCAGGCCCGAGGCTGACCTGTCGTTTTTCCAGCTCTTCATGCCGCACGCGATGTCGGCCAACGCGCACGCGTCGCAACCGCACCGCATCGGCCAGGAGCGCTATCTGGTCAGCATGTTCGTCGACATGCGCAGTTCGACCCAGCTTGCGGAAAACCGGTTGCCGTTCGATACGGTTTTCATCGTCAACCGTTTCCTGAGTGCGGTATCGCAGGCCGTGATCGAATGCGGCGGTCAACCCAACCAGTTTCTCGGCGACGGACAATTGGCGCTGTTCGGCCTTGGCACCAACCGGCAGACCGCCTGCCGGCAGGCGCTCATGGCGGCCGCCGCGATCGGCGCCAATGTCGCTGAATTGAATCAATTTCTCGAACACGATCTCAGCGAACCGATCCGCTTTGGCATCGGCATTCACGGCGGCGAAGTGATCGTCGGTGACATCGGTTATCGCGATCACATGGTGTTCACCGCGCTCGGGGACGCGGTCAATGTCGCGGCACGGCTTCAGGACATGACAAAGAGCGTCGGATGCGAGGCCGTCGTATCAGAAGAGGTTCGCATGACGGCTGGCTTGTCGGCCGATGCCTTGCCGCAACAGCAAGTCGAAATCCGCGGCCGCACCGATCCGATCATTGTGCGTGTGGTCGCGAGCACGAAGATGCTGTTGCCGCTGACCGACGCGGCCAGCGCCGGCACGCGATTGCGTGTGACCTAGCGCACATCTGAACAGCCATTCAGAAAATTGTCGCCGCTCCGCCGCCGGTTTTATCGAACCCCGCGCGGAAGCGATGCGACTGATGGGCGATGGGGAGGACTGTAACGATCAACCCGCGCCAAGGAACACTATCGAGGCGCACATTCCAGGAGAACGACCATGTTCCGCAAATTGACTCTCGCACTTGTCGCCGCAGCGTCCCTCAGCGCCATGGCGCTGGCCCCCTCCGCAGCTTCCGCCCATCCGGGTTGGGGTGGTGGATGGTTTCACGGCTTTCATCACCACTTCGGTCTCGGCTACATCGGTGGCGTCGGCTATGACGACGGCGGATGCTATGTGACGCGCCGGGTATTCACCCCGTTCGGCTATCGCCTGCGCACCTTCAATGTCTGCGGGTGATCCGGTCGCCTGAATCAAAAACCCCGGCCACTTTGCGTGGCCGGGGTTTTCTGCTGCGCTCTCGCTTGCCGTAATCCGGATTCAAATTACCAAATCCGGTTTGCCGCAGACAAACGAAACCATTCGGTTAGTGAAACGCGTTGGCGCCATCGGAATAATCGTAGGGACCGTTGTCGTAATAGCCATACGAATCGCCATAATAGTGAGGCGCGTCATAGTAACCATAGGCTCCGCCCAACACCGCGCCTGCGATCAGGCCAGCCGCGATCCCGGGTCCGATGCCGCCGCCACGGTAGCCACCGCCGCGAAAGCCTCCGCCCGCAAAGTGAGCGCCGCCGCCGTGAAAGCCTCCACCATGGAAACCTCCGCCGATGTGACCGCCTCGTGCCAGCGCGGGCGAGGCCACCGCGAGTGAAACTGCAAGACAGATCGCGCCTAAAGTTTTGAATTTGGTCATGCTATTTCCTCCATCTATCAATTAAACATGGAGAGGAAACGGGACGTTTGCCCGATTGTTCCGAACATCCCCAGATGACGAAGCTTTCATCTTCGCGTGCGCGAGCGCATCGCGGCAATCGGCGGCTCCCGAATTAACGATTGAGGTGACGATCGCAATGCTTCCTCGCATGGCTGCGTTGCAGCCGAGGTATCACACGCAACCTTCGATCGCCCTCGTCATCCTAAATTAACGCTGACCGGGCGCGGTCATCACATAAAGTCTATTGGGGCCACAAGCGCGCATGCATTATACGATCCGCATTAGCGGAATTTTGATTCCGGCGACATTTCCCCAAGTACGAACAACGCTCATGAATGTTAAGGCCAGTCTCGCGCATGACGCGCGCGATGTTAGACTCGATCTGTTTCTTGGAATTGCGAACTGGTTCCTGTTTCTGGATCACACTCCCAACAACGTCGTGAGCTGGATCACGATCAGAAATTTTGGATTCAGCGGCGCTGCCGATGCGCTCATCTTCATCTCCGGCTACACCGCATCGATTACCTACGGCAGCATCATGCTGGAGCGCGGTACCCTTGTCGGTGCCACCAGGGTATTCAAGCGCGCATGGCAACTCTATGCCGCCTATATCGTCCTGTTCGCGATCTACATCGTCATGATCGGCGATGTCGCGGCACGATATGCCGCGCCTGACATCTTCTACGAATTCAACATCGCCGGCCTGATCGACCAGCCGATCCGGATCATCGGCCATGGGGTATTCCTGCAGTCCAAGGCGCTGAACCTCGACGCGCTGCAGCTCTATGTGGTGCTGATGGCGTGCTTCCCCGCGGTGTTATGGATGATGCTGCGCAAGCCCGGCCTGACGATGGCCGGATCCGTGGCGTTGTATTTTGCTGCGCGCGCCTTCGACTGGAACTTGTCGTCCTATCCCGATGGCGTCTGGTATTTCAACCCGTTTTGCTGGCAGTTGCTCTTCGTGTTTGGCGCCTGGTGCGCGCTCGGTGGAACCAAGCAACGCTGGTCCTTTCTCAAGTCACCGATACTGGTCAATCTCGGTATCGCCTATTTGATCTTTGCGCTCGTGATGACGATGGCGCGGCGTTTCCCCGAATTCGGAACCATGTTCCCGAGCTGGTTGGTCGACGCCTTCAATCCCAACGACAAGGTCAACCTGGCGCCGTATCGCGTCTTGCATCTCGTCGTCATCGCATTCCTCGTTGCGCGATTTCTGCCGAGGGACTGGCGCGGGCTGCAATGGCCGATCTTCCAGCCTCTCGTCATCTGTGGCGAGCAAGCGCTTTCGGTATTTTGCGTCGGTGTCTTCCTCTCCTTCGCCTGCCGTCTGGCCCTGATGACAAGTTCGGGCACGCTGACGGCACAGATTTCCGTCAGCGTTTTCGGCATGGCCATCATGACGCTGGTCGCCCGCTACATCTCCTGGTCCAAGCGGCAGGATCATCCGCCTGCCGGCCGGGCGTTTCCAAAGGCCACGGTGAAGGTCGCGGACCGGACATTGTTGGCCGGCGATCCCGGATAGCTACGCTTATCCGGATAGACGCGCGCGTCGGTCCAGCGTTTTTCACTCTAAAAATTGACGGTATGGTCGCTTTTGTGGGGCACATGTGCCCACGCCCCCCTCATCTCGCAGGACTAGAACAGGTTGCGCTTCGCAAGCCCTCGTCGCGTCAAATAGTCGCGAAACAGGCAAAAGCTGCAAATGCGCCGCGATAATGATCGTTTTCCGCCGGAATCCCGGTGTCGTTTGAGCTATCAAGCGCGCGCCATACCGCGTATCGTGTACGGATCGGACATGCCGGTTTGCGGGGACCGCCAGTCCGTTTTTTGTTTTGATCCCGCGGAGACGACGTGATGGCTAAAGGTACTGTGAAGTGGTTCAACGCGACCAAGGGTTTTGGTTTTATCCAGCCCTCGAGTGGCGGCAAGGATGTTTTTGTGCATATTTCGGCGGTCGAGAAAGCTGGCCTTTCCTCGCTCAACGAAGGACAGACGGTCGAATACGAGGAAGTTGCAAATCGTGGCAAGACCTCGGCTGAGAACCTCAAGGTTTGATGCGCGAGTACGATCGATAGCGGCGCACTCTCGGACGCAATCCGGGAGTGGGGCTTCCAACAAGAACTCAAAAAACAACGCTCAACTGGCAAGAGTGGAAACCGCTCTTGCACATATTCAGATCGGCGCAGAACGCGCTGGTTCGACTGAGCGATCCCCGTTCGATCTATTTCATAATTGTCATGACACCTGGCGGCGGCAACGCGCCGCGCGTGATGGGTTTGTGCCCGATCGCGCGCTTGAGCTCGAAAGCGCTCCAGGCTTTTGTCTTGACGCGTTTTCTTCACGCGAACCGGTATCCACTTCGCTCGAAAACGCTTTAAATAATCAAGAGCGCACGATCTCTCCGCCAAACCGGTGATACCCTCAAGGCCGCGCCCGGGCGTAAGCTTGGGCCGATCGTGCGCCAGGGCATGCCATGAAGTCCGACCTCGCCTCCATGACCTTGTTCACAGCGCCCTACGCGCCGGACGATGGTGCGATAGCGGCCCGGCTGCTCGCAACGGCTCACTTGAGCGCGGCGCAAGACAAGCGGATCGACCGAACCGCCATGCGCCTGATCGACGCTATTCGCGCCAATGACGACCGGCTTGGCGGCGTCGAGGACATGCTTCGCGAGTTCGCGCTTTCCACCAGGGAAGGCCTCGCCCTGATGGTGCTGGCGGAAGCGCTGCTGCGCGTACCTGATGCCCGTACCGCCGACCGGTTCATCGAGGACAGGCTCGGCGAGGGCGACTTCGTGCACCACGAGACGAAATCCAGCGCGTTTCTGGTCAACGCGTCGGCATGGGCACTCGGGATGTCGGCGCGCGTGATTCAGCCGGGCGAAACCCCGCAAGGGACGATCGGGCGGCTCGCCAAACGCCTGGGTGTTCCAGCGGTACGCGCCGCGACCCGGCAGGCAATGCGGCTGATGGGCAGCCATTTCGTCCTGGGCGAAACCATCGAAGCCGCGCTGGCGCGCGCGGAGCCGCACTCGAAGGGGGCCGCACGCTATTCCTTCGACATGCTCGGCGAAGGCGCGCGCACCGCCGCCGATGCGACGCGCTATTTCAATTCCTACGCCAGCGCGATCGAAGCCATCGGTCGCGCCGCCGACAACAGGCCCCTGCCCGACCGGCCCGGCATCTCGGTGAAGCTCTCGGCGCTCCACCCTCGTTTCGAGGCGCTGGGAAGTCAGCGGGTGATGACCGAGCTGGTGCCGCGGCTGATCGATCTGGCCCGCCAGGCCCGGGCGCATGATCTGAATTTCACGGTTGATGCCGAGGAAGCGGACCGGCTGGAACTGTCGCTGGAGGTGATCGCCGCCGCGTTCCGCGACGCGTCGCTCAAAGGCTGGGACGGTTTTGGGTTGGCGATCCAGGCCTACCAGAAGCGTGCGGGTGATGTGATCGACTATATCGATACGCTCTCGCGCGCGCTGACCCGGCGGATGATGGTGCGCCTGGTCAAAGGCGCCTACTGGGACACCGAGATCAAGCGCGCGCAGGAACGCGGCCTTGCCGGCTATCCGGTGTTCAGCCGCAAGGCGATGACCGATCTCAACTACCTCGCCTGCGCGCAAAAGCTGCTGGCGCTGCGCCCGGGTATTTTTCCGCAATTTGCGACCCACAACGCGTTGACGGTCGCGACGGTTCTCGAGTTAGCCGGCAGCGAGAGGGGATTCGAGTTTCAGCGCCTGCACGGCATGGGCGAGGCACTCTATGCACAACTGAGCCAGGACCATCCGATGCTGGCTCATCGGACCTATGCGCCGGTCGGCAGCCACCGCGACCTGCTGGCCTATCTGGTGCGGCGCCTTCTGGAGAACGGCGCCAATTCCTCCTTCGTGGCGCTCGCGGCCGACGACGCCGTGCCGGTGGCGACGCTGCTGCGGCGCCCGGCCGATATCATCGGCAGCGCCGAAAACGCACGCCATCCGAACATCCGCGCCCCCCGCGACCGCTACCAACCGCACCGAAAAAGCTCGCGCGGCATCGAATTCGGCGAGCGCGCGGCATTGAACGAACTGCTGGCCGCGGTCGCAGCGGAAACCGCGCCTGTTGCAGCAGCGCCCGTCATCAACGGCCTGACCCGCGCCGGCACGGCGCACGAAATCATCAGCCCGATCGACCAGAAGACAGCGGTCGGAAGCGTCGTCGATGCAACGCCGGAGGATGTCAACGACGCGATCAAAGCCGCCCGCGAAGGCTTCACGGGCTGGAGCCGAACGGCCGCCGAGGCACGTGCGAGACGGCTGGAGCAGGCCGCGGACCTGCTGGAGCAGCGCACCGCGCATTTTATCGCGCTGTTGCAACGCGAGGGGGGTAAAACCCTCGATGACGCGGTCTCGGAAGTCCGCGAGGCCATCGACTTCTGCCGCTACTATGCCGCGCAAGGCCGCGAGCTTTTTGCTGCGGACGAGACCATGCCGGGCCCGACCGGCGAGAGCAACATACTGCGGCTGCGTGGCCGCGGCGTGTTCATCGCGATATCGCCGTGGAATTTTCCGCTGGCGATTTTTATGGGACAAGTCACGGCGGCGCTGATGGCGGGCAATGCGGTGGTGGCGAAGCCCGCCGAACAGACGCCGTTGATCGCAGCCGAAGCCATCCGGTTGCTGCATGAAGCCGGCGTGCCTGGGTCGGCGCTGCATCTCGTGCCCGGCGACGGCCGCATCGGCGCGGCGTTGACGGCCCATCCCGAGGTGGCGGGCGTCGTGTTCACCGGCTCGACCGAGGTCGCGCGATCGATCAACCGCGCGCTGGCGGCCAAGGATGGCCCGATCGTGCCGCTGATCGCCGAGACCGGCGGCATCAATGCGATGATCGTCGATGCCACCGCATTGCCCGAACAGGTCGCCGACGATGTCGTGACGTCGGCGTTTCGCTCCGCCGGCCAGCGCTGCTCGGCGCTGCGTCTGCTGTTCGTCCAGGATGACGTAGCCGATCGCATGATCGAGATGATAGCGGGCGCCGCGCGTGAACTGGCGGTTGGCGACCCCCGCGATCCCGCGGCTCAGATCGGGCCTGTAATAGACGCCGACGCCAAGCAGCGGCTCGAGGCGCATATTGCGCGCATGAAGAACGAAGCCCGCGTGCATTTCGCAGGCATCGCGCCATCCGGCCAATACGTGGCGCCGCATATTTTCGAACTGTCTGATGCGGATCAACTGACGCAGGAAGTATTCGGACCGGTCCTGCACGTGGTGCGTTACGGCGCCGAACAACTTGATCGAGTGCTGCAATCGATCGAACATTCCGGATACGGATTGACGCTGGGCATTCACTCGCGGATCGACGACACGATCGAGGCCGTGGCCGACCGGCTTTCGACCGGCAACGTCTATGTCAACCGCAACATGATCGGCGCGGTGGTCGGCGTACAGCCATTCGGCGGCCATGGCCTGTCGGGCACCGGCCCCAAGGCCGGCGGCCCACATTACCTCGCCCGCTTTGTGACCGAGCAGACCATCACCGTCAACACCTCGGCCGCCGGCGGCAATGCCGCGCTGATGACAGACAGCGATTAGAAACCATTGCGTCACGCCGCCAACATCGGTCAAATATCGGCGAATCTGCCGCCGCGCGACCGGAATTCCGCGCCACGGAAACAAAACTTTAAAATACAGGCTGCAAGAAACAAAACCGACAAGACGAGAGCGACACCACCATGGAAGACGGCATCTTCGAAGGCCTCAGGGTTCTGGATTGCGCGAGTTTCATCGCCGCGCCCGCGGCCGCGACCGTGCTGTCGGACTTCGGCGCCGAGGTGATCAAGATCGAGCCACCCGGATCAGGCGATCCCTACCGCAACCTGCCGAATTTGCCGGGCTATCCGGTCAGCACCCATAATTTCGCGTGGCTGCTGGAAGGCCGCAACAAGCGAAGCCTCGCGCTCGACCTCAGCAAGCCGGAGGGACAGGCGGTATTGCATCGCCTCGCCGCCGAGGCCGATGTTTTCATCACGAATTTTCCACCGGCCGTGCGCGAGAGACTAGGGATGACATACGCGAAACTCGCCCCGCTCAATGCGAGGCTGATCTACGCATCGTTCACCGGCTACGGCGAGAAGGGCGAGGAAGCCAACAAACCCGGCTTCGACAGCAACGCCTACTGGGCGCGCTCGGGCCTGATGGATCTGGTGCGCGCGGACGAGAACACCACGCCGGCGCGTTCGATCGCGGGCATGGGCGACCATCCCTGCGCGATGGCTTTCTACGGCGCGATCGTCACCGCGCTCTACAGGCGCGAGCGTACCGGCAACGGCTCGCATGTGAGCTCGAACCTGATGGCCAACGGCGTCTGGGCCGCTTCGGTGCTGGCGCAGGCCAAATTATGCGGTGCGAAGTTCGGCGAACGTCGCCCGCGCGAGCGCGCCTTGAACGCGGTCACCAACCACTACAAGTGCAAGGACGGGCGCTGGCTGATCCTCTCGCTGCTCAACGAGGAGCGGCAGTGGCCGGCACTTGCGCGCTGCCTCGGACGGGAGGATCTGATCACCGACGCGAGATTCGCGACCAAGCCCGCCCGCCATGCGCGATCGCTGGAATTGATCAAGATCTTCGACGAGATTTTTGCCACCAAAGACCTCGCCGAGTGGCGCGGCATACTCGACGGCAACGGTCTGGTGTTCGGCGTGGTCGGCATCCTCGACGATATTCCCAACGACCAGCAGATGCTGGATAACGACGTGCTGGTGCCGTTCGAGGGCGACACCATGCTGACCGTCAACAGCCCGATCTGGGTCGACGGAGCCAAGAAGGTACAGCCGCGGCATCCGCCCGGGATCGGCGAGCACAGCGACGAGATCCTGCGCGAAGCTGGCTACGACGAGGCCGCGATCCGGCAATTGCGAAGCTGCGGCGCGGTGGCGTGATCGGGCCAGGCTTTATCGATACGCGACAGAACGGACAGCAATCGGCGATGCCTACTTACCGGCTGCATTATTTTCCTGAATCAGGAAACAGCTACAAGCTGGCGCTGATGCTGATGTTGTGTGGCCAGACATTTGAGCCGGTGTGGACCGACTTCGCCGGCGGCATCACCCGGACGCCGCAGCGGCGGCAGACCTACGTATGAACGTTGTTGTTCCGGAGTTCACACGCTAGCTGTTGTGCAGCAGCACCCAACCAACGGCTGCCAGGCCGATAATCACGGCCATGGCGATAGCCCATCCGCTGACGCGGATGTCGCCGATGGTCTGCCGCTCGCGCTCATTCTGAGCGATCTCACGATTGCGCTTCTTGTTTTGGTCCGCGTCGCTCACCTCTGATACCCCATCATGGACGTCGACCGGTACGGTTCGAACAGGCGCAGTCTAGATCATCATCCGGGCGGCGTCGACGGATGAGCCGCCGTCCATCGTCCCTCCCGGCATTTATGATTGCCGTGATGAAACAGATCGGTGAGCCTACTGTCTATCTGGGCGCTCGCGATGTTCGCGCCGCCCTAACGGTTTCTGACGAAGCACATCCCGATGCGCGAGGCCTGATCGACGACCTGACACGCAAGCCCCTCGGCACAGGTCCACGGCTTGAAACTCCTGTCATTGTCGGCGGCGTTGGCGTGTTGGAGATAGCAATGCGCGCCCCAGCCGTCGTCATATTCGGTGCCGGCGAGTTCGTTGCTGCCGCGCAATTGCGGCCGGCTGGAAAAACCCCGCGAGAAGTCGGGACGTTCGCCGTCGCGCAACGAAGTGAGAATATCGCGGCGCCTGATCTGGTCGCCAAAGAAGTGCGGCGAGCCGGGCACCAGGGTTGAATTCGAGGGATGCGCCGTCAGCCAGTCGACGCCGGGAAAATGAAATCCGCCGATGCCGCGAGTTTGATGGCACCCGGCGCAGGTGATGTCGTTGAGCCGCCGCTCAAAGCCCGCGACCGAGGCGATATTCTGCAACGGGATGCCGCGCTCCGCCGCCTTTTTCAGGGCCGTGACGACATCACTTTCCGTGAAGACGGGATCGGCCGCGCCGTCGTCGCCCTGCACCAGGCCGAAGGCCGGCTGCAAGCGCGAGGGCGAGAATCCGATCGGGGTCGGGGCAATCGCGGCTTTGGCCAGAAACTCCGGCGGGATCAAAACCGTACCGCGATCGAGCTCGCGCAAATGCACGGGGTCCAGCAGCCAGGCTTTGAAGTCCCGGCGCAGGGTGTCACTCGCGAGAATCCGCGCGCCATCGATCTGGTTTTCCAGCGGCGCTTCCTCGAAGGTCTGCGTCCGGGCGTCGTAGTCAAACACTTTGAGGAGATAGTCGGTTCGGAAATCGTGGGTTTGCGATTTCGGCGCATGCGCGATCTGAAGATTGGTCTCGATGCGGTCGATGTTGTCAGGCCCGATTAAATCCAGCGGACCATCCCTGGATGTCAGTTTTGCCGCCAGCTCCGCGCCCGTAAGAGGCCAATCGCCTGACGCAAGCCAGCGGCGAGCGATCTCGGCGCATGTGATCGCCTTTCCCTGGCTGTCGATCGCGTTATCGGCTCTGGCCTTCAGCACCAGGTTGAGCGTCATCGGCAGCCGTGGCGGGAGCGCGTCATCGCCAGCCTTTTTCTCGCCGGTACCGGTCACATCCGTCCGCGTCAGACGGTAGATCAGCCTGATTTCACCGCAATTCGCCTCGGCAACATAGGCGCGGTCCATGCGGTTGACGATGCCCGCCAGCACGAAGCGCGTATCGGGCGAATAAAGCTGCGCGCGATCGAACAGCTGGAAGTCAAACGACGTTCCGACGCCGATGGTCTCGTTGGGGAGATCGGCCTTGTGCAGTTGAATGTATCGGTCAAGCTCCGCGTCGAGCGCCTTGCGAACCGGAGCCATCGACGGCAATCCGAACAACCGGCTGCCGGTGAGCGGCACGTCCGCCGCTCGTGCCGGCGAAAGCATGCGGGAGAGACCAAATCTCCCGCGGTCGAGTTCACGCAATCCTGAGGGATCGGTGATCGCCGCGCCACGTTCCATCGCTGGCGCGCCCAGCACAAATCGCGCCGGCAGAGCGCCACACAGCAGGGCAAGAATCGGGACAAGAAATCGCACGCGGGCCATATCCTGACGAACACCGCGCGGGAAGACCTATTCAGCGCTCCCGCAGGGCGCGTTTTCTAGTCAGGAAACTAGCCGAAAAGCGGACGAGCCGTCTCGCCGCTCCGCAGACACAAAGGTATTCGCTTCACGTCGCCGTGAAGCGAGTGGGTTTAGCGCGCGACGATCAAACCCCGGCTGGTCACGACCACCCAGCGACCGTCCTGGCGACGGATGGCGTCGACCCGGCCGAGGCCCGGCACGGGATCGCCGGCATAGACCTCATAGACGCCCTGCCGGCCCTCGATCAGGGCGGCGCCATTGGCGACATCGCGCAGGATCCAGCCTTCCACCGTCGGCAGCCTGCCCACTTCAATCTTGGGCGCTGTCGCGGAGGCCTGTGCGGCGGCGGCCGTCGCGGGAGGCGTAACCGAGCCGGTGACTTCCTTCTCCTTCGGCACCGCCGCTGCTGCGGCGACCGGCACCGGAGCCGCCGCCGGGGTGGTGCGGAGCTTGTCGACGGCTTCGCTGAGCCTGGCGAGTTTGGCGGCGGGCTCGGCTTGCGCCTTCTCGACCTTGTCGAGGCGTTCGCTGGTCTTGTTGAACTGGCTCATGCCGAGTTTCGAAGTATGTTCGACGCTGGCCTTCAACGCCAGAATGTCGGAGTCGATCCGCGCGATCGACGCTTCAAGAGCATGATTATCACGGGTAGCGGCGGCGTCACCGGCAACATGCGTCAGACCCACGGTCGCCAGCAAGCCACCGAGCGCGCCTGCGAGTGCCGCCAGCGCAACAACTGCCGCAACGGCCGCGATCCGGCGCTTGCCGAAAATTCCCTGGCTCGGCTCCGATTCAGGTTCCGAACCGACGCCCTCATTAGCCCAGGCGCGATCGCCTGCCGACACGATCATGATCCTGCCGGGCGCGCGCGGTGCGTCAGCCTTGGCGGCATCGGGCTCGGACGCGTGGGCATTGGAAGCATCAGCCCTGGGAGCATCAGCCTTGGCAGCACCAACCTTGGGAGCATCAGCCTTGGGAGCACCAACCTCGGGAGCATCAGCCTTGGCAGCGTCCAGTTCCAGGGCTTCGGCGGTTGGGCCCTGCTCCGGCACCAGCTTGGGAGCCTCGACCTCGGCCGATCCGTGCACGGTTTCCTGCGCGCACAACTTCATGAGTTCCTGCATCGAAGCCGCCACCGGCTCGCTCGGCATATCCGATGAAGAGGGAACGGCCGGCCCGACGCCGAGGGAACCGGGTTTACCGCTGGTCAGCTCGGTCTGCTGTTCGCTCACGGTCAGATTCTCCAGTAAAGCTTGACCATTTGGTAACTTTCATTGCTTGCCAATTCGTTACCGGCGGCCGGCTTACCGAAATTTTAGGAACTCATCGGGGCCGGCCTCGCTTTGGCCGGCGCAGCGGCGGTAGCGCGATCAGGGCTCATGCTGCCTTGCGGCAGCAAAAATGGCCGTCACCGTCGTTTGCGCCGCCGCCTTTCCCGACTAACATGGCAGTAGGGGAAACGGGGCACGAGCCAGAAGGCAGGGGCGCGATGGCGATCGAAAAATGCATCAACGAATTTGATGTCGACGACGTCGTTTTCGAGGAAGGCTCGACCGGGCGCGAGCTGTTCGTGGTGCTCGACGGCAAGATCGACATCGTCAAGATCAGCGGCGCCAGCAAGACCGTGATCGTGACGCTGGGCAAGGGTGAGTTCTTCGGCGAGATGGCGGTGATCGACGGCTCGTCGCGCTCAGCGACCGCGATCGCCGCCGCGCCGAACACCCGCGTCATGCGGATCAATCATGCCCGGTTCGTGTATCTGGTCAGTCAGCAGCCGGCATTCGCGCTGATGATCATGGATGCGCTGAGCAAGCGGTTGCGGGCCTCCAATGCCGTCACCTTCAAAGCGGCCAACCCATGAGTGAGCGCAAGCCCAGCCCGTTTCCGATTTTGCTGAACAACGATGTCTGCTCGTTGATCCAGGCGGCCGAGAACGTCTACCAGATCCGGTTCAAGAACCGCGCCGCCAACGCCTATCTGGTACGCGGAAAATCCCGAACCATCATTATCGATGTCGGACTGTCCTCCAATTTCCAGCATTTGCTGGAGTGCCTGGAGTACGTCGACTGCCCGCCGGAAAAGATCGACATGGTGATCCTCAGTCACGAGCATCTCGATCACATCGGCGCGGCCTGGCATTTCGGCGGCCGCACCATCATTGCCGCGCATCGCCTCGCCGCCAACAAGATCATGCTGCGCGACGACTTCTCGATGCTGCGCAAGATGTTCAACGAGCCGGATGTCCCGATCAATGTCGATATCTGGCTCGAAGAAGGCAATCTGCTCGACCTCGGCAATTTCCGCCTCAACGTGATGTACACGCCCGGCCACACCTCGGCCTGCATCAGCCTGTTCGACCAGGACAAGGGATTGCTGTTTGCGGCCGACACCCTGATGCCCGGCGGCGTGATGGGTGGCGTGTTCGGATCGGGCAGCATCAGCGATTACATCCAGTCGCTGGAGCGGCTGAAGGGATTGAATTCCAAAATCCTGCTGTCCGGCCATGGCCGGTTGTCGGATACGCCGCAGGACGATGTCAGGATCGCGATCCAAAGGTCGCACGGGCTGTTGTCGGATACGGCGCAATTGTTCGACGCGCTCGACGCGCGATCGAATTTCGAGCCGATCATGCAGTCGGTGCGCGATCTCAACAAGCTCGACGACGGCTGAGCGCGCCGCACCGGTTTGACAAGACGTCGGCCGGTCTGCTCAAAGGCATCGACAAGGATACCGGCAAAATACTGGGGGAAGCCAGCCATGAAACTCTACGATTCGATCGGACCGAATCCGCGCATTGTCCGCATGTTCATGGCGGAGAAGGGCATCGAAATGCCCAGGCAAACCGTCGATCTGCGCGGCGGCGAAAATCGCCAGCCGGAGCATCTCAAGCGCAACCCGCATGGCCAGATGCCGACGCTCGAGCTCGATGACGGCAGCTATCTGTCGGAGATCACCGCGATCTGCGAATATCTCGAAGAGAAGAATCCACAACCGCCGATGATCGGAAGCACCGCGGAAGAGCGCGCCGAATGCCGGATGTGGACGCGGCGCGTCGATCTCAACATCTGCGAACCACTGGCCAACGGTTATCGCTTCGGCGTGGCCCTGAAGTTCTTCCAGAACCGGGTGCCCTGCGCGCCCGAAGCTTCCCCCGGCCTCAAGATGATCGCGGCGAACCGCCTTGAATGGCTCAACGGTCAGATGGCGGGCAGGGACTATCTCTGCGGCAGCCGTTTCACGCTGGCGGATATGCTGCTCTACTGCTGGATCGATTTCGGCGGCACTGTCGGCCAGCCGCTCGATCCGGCCAATACCAACATCGCCGCCTGGTTCGCCCGCGTCGGCGAGCGGCCTTCGGTGAAGGCGTAGGAGTTCAACAATTGTCATTCCGGGATGGTCCAAAGGACCAGACCCGGAATCTCGCTAGTGTTCCGAATCCGAAGTTCGCAATCTCTGCGGCGACTACCGGAGCGAACTTCGGATTTGAAAGGACACTAGAAAAATATGATTCTAGTGTGGTTTTGGTTCAGAAGTTCTCTTGAAGGTCTCGCGGCAAAGGTGATGAGAACTTCTGAACCACCACACTAGATAATCTCGAGATTACCCGATGTGCAATTGCACATCTGAGGTTCGCGGTGATGCGCGCCTCGGAATGACAGTTACCCTAAATGACCACGGGTTCATCCGGCAATTCGTTCGGCCCTCTCCCCCGCCTGGGAAAATGCGCCGCCAGTTGCTGCGAGACCGACTGAATTCCCTTGATGACTCCGCCGGCGAAATTACCTGCCCTGAAATCTGCCTCCATCGATTGGCAGATTTTTTCCCAGCCGGCAGCGCCGACCTTGGCGTCGATGCCGCGATCGGCGATGATTTCGACATCGCGGTCGGCCAGCAGCAGATAGATCAGCACGCCGTTATTGTGGGCGGTGTCCCAGATCCGCAATTGCGAGAAGATGTCGAGCGCGCGATCGCGGGCCGGCTGATCGCGAAACAGCGGCGCGCCGTCGAGCGCGCCTTCCACCACGAAGCGGATCTGCCCTGAATGCGTGGACTCGCCGGCCTTGATGGCCTGCTCGATCAAGGCCAGCACTTGCGGCGGAAAAATGCGTCGCACCCGCCAGCGGTGCTCCACCAGATGTTTGCCGATGCGTTTGATACCCATAACCAGCTCCAGATCTACCAGCTTCCGGACGCGCCGCCGCCGCCGAAGCTGCCGCCTCCGCCCGAAAAGCCGCCACTGTCGCTCGAATCACTGGAAAAGCCCCCACCACCGCCGCCGACGAAGCCGCCGCTTCGGCCGCCTCCGCCAGAGGCGAAACTGCCGGCGAACATCGTGAGGAAGAAGGCAATGACTGCCGAGACAACACACAGCGCCAGCGACCCGATCATAAACCACGCCACCACGCCGATGATGCCACCGGTGGCCACCGAACCGACCAGTCTTCCCAGCAAAGCGCGCGAAAGGCCGCCGACGATGACGGCGACGAAGAGGAGAATGGGAAGCAGATCTTCGAGATGAGCGGGCTCGCTAAAGCTCTGCGTCGGCTCCGGCGCGGGCAACGGCTCGCCATCGATCACCGAGATCATCCGCTCGACACCGTCGGAAATGCCGCCGGTAAAATCCCCGCTCCGGAATTTTGGCGTGATGACCTCGCTGATGATCCGGCTGGCGGTGGCGTCGGTGAGGCTGCCCTCCAGGCCGTATCCGACCTCGATCCGCAGCTTGTGGTCGTTCTTGGCCACCACCAGCAGCGCGCCGTCGTCGATCTTCTTGCGCCCGATCTTCCACGCCTCAGCGACCCGGATCGAATATTGCTCGATGGTTTCCGGCGCCGTCGTCGGCACGATCAGCACCGCGACCTGGCTGCCTTTCCGCAGTTCCAGCCCTTTGAGGGTTTGCGTCAGCGAGGCAATTGTGTCGCTGGACAGTGTGCCGGTCTGATCGACCACCCGCCCCGATAATGGCGGCACCGCGACGTCGGCAAAGGCCGTGACGGCCCAGCACATCAGCAGCGCAACAAGGGAGGCTCTTGCAGCGATCATCGCGGACAATCTGTATGTTGCAACTACTTCGCCGGCGCCGGATTGAAATCTACCTTCGGCGCGGTCGAGATTTCCTTCTCGTTGTCGACGGTAAAGTTGGCTTTCTCTTTATAACCGAAGGCCATCGCCGTCAGGTTATTCGGGAACGTGCGGATGCCGACGTTATAATCCTGGACCGCCTTGATGTAGCGATTGCGCGCCACGGTGATGCGGTTCTCGGTGCCTTCGAGCTGCGACATCAGGTCGTGAAACAGCGCATCGGATTTGAGCTGCGGATAATTTTCCGTCACCACCAAAAGCTTGGACAGCGCGCTGGTCAGTTCGCCCTGGGCAGCCTGGAATTTGGCGAACGCACCGGGATCGTTGATCAATTCTGGCGTCGCCTGGATGCTGCCGACCTTGGCGCGGGCGTTGGTGACCCCGAGCAGCACATCCTTTTCCTGCTGTGCAAAGCCCTTCACCGAATTGACGAGGTTGGGCACCAGATCGGCGCGACGCTGGTACTGGTTCAGGACCTCCGACCAGCTCGACTTGACCTGCTCCTCGTTGGACTGAATGGCATTGTAGCCGCAATTGGTCAGGCTCAACGTCGCCAGCGCCGCCAGCACGGTCCATAGTCTGCGCATTGGATTCTCTCCCGTTATGCTTTGGGGAGGGTAGCAGAACGATGCGGCTTTAACACCGTCATTCCGGGCACTCGGTATCACCTCTCCCATTGGGAGAGGTCGGCGCGTAGCGCCGGGTGAGGGGTTACAGCCTTACGATAGACCGTAACCCCTCACCCCAGCCCTCTCCCTATGGGAGAGGGAGCGCACCTCCGATGCCGAGCTACTACACCCGCGCCGCCTTGGCTTCCTGAATCGCCTGCCAGACCTTCAGCGGCGACAACGGGGTGGTGAGCGACTTGATGCCGAGCTCGCTCAGGGCGTCCATCACGCCATTGGCGATGCAGGGCGGACCGCCGATCGCGCCGGATTCGCCGCAGCCCTTGGCGCCCAGCGGGTTGGTCCGGCAGGGCGCGGAATCATCCAGTGTGACCTCGATCGGCGGAATATCGTCGGCCCGCGGAATGCAGTAATCCTGATAGCTTGCGGTCAGCAATTGGCCTTCGGGGTCGTAGGTCACGCCCTCATACAGCGCCTGACCGATGCCCTGCGCGACGCCGCCATGCACCTGTCCCGTCACCAGCATCGGATTGATGGCGACGCCGACGTCATCGACCGTGGTGTAGCGCACGACGCGGCTGACGCCGGTCTCCGGATCGATCTCGACTTCGCAGATATGGGTGCCGTTCGGAAAGGTCGCCCCGTCGACGGCGCCTTCACTGTCCACGCTCAAGCGCGCGCCCTTCTCTGCCTTGGCGATATCGAACAGGCCGATCCGCTTGTCGGTGCCGACCACCGTGAGCCAGCCGTCACGATATTCGATGTCGTCGACGGAGGCTTCGAGCATCCCGGAGGCCTTCTCGCGCGCCTTGGCGATCAGATCGGCGGCGGACACCACGGCGGCCGTGCCGCCGACGAACAGCGAACGCGAACCGACGCTGCCGAAGCCGATGGCGAGATCCGTGTCGCCCTGCACCACATCGATCTGGTCGATCGGGATGCCCAGCGATGCGGCCACCATCTGCGAGAAGCTGGTCTGCAATCCCTGCCCCATCGCCTGCGTGCCCGAATACAGGATGACGCGTCCCTCGGCGGTCGCGTGCAGGCTGACCTTTTCGGTATGCACGGTGCCGCCGGTCCACTCGATGTAACTGGTGAGCCCGCGGCCATACAGCAGACCCTTCTTTTTGGCCGCCTTCTTGCGGGCGGCGAAGCCGTCCCAGTCCGCGAGTTTGGAAGCGCGCTCCAGCATGTGCGCGAACGCGCCGGAGTCGTAGACCTGACCGACGGCGTTGGTGTAGGGCATCTGCGTGGGCTTGATGTAGTTCACCTTTCGGATTGCGCGCGGGTCCATCCCGATCTGCCGCGCCGCGGCGTCCATTAGCCGCTCCACGATAAACACGGCTTCCGGCCGGCCCGCTCCGCGATAGGCGCCGACCGGCGCGGTGTTGGTCATCACGGCCTTGATGTCGTAGTGCACCAGCGGCAGGTCGTAGACGCCGGTCTGCACGAACGGACCGAGCACCAGCGGAATCAGCGCGCCCGTGCCGGACACATAGGCGCCGGTGCCGCCGACCGAACGCACCCGATAGGCCTGCACCCGGCCCTTGGCATCGAGCGCGAATTCACCGGTCGAGGTCAGATCGCGGCCATGGGTGCCCCCGACAAAATCATCGGTGCGGTCGCCGCGCCAGCGCACCTTGCGGTTCAGCTTGACGGCCGCGTAGGCCACGATGCCGTCTTCCGGATAGAGGCTGGTCTTCTGGCCGAAGCCGCCGCCGATATCGCCGACCAGAACCTGCACGCTTTCCTTCGGCCGCTTCAGCACGGCTTCGGCAAGAATATCGCGGGTCGAGCCGGGTGTTTGCGATTGCACATGCAGGATCAGCCGACCGGTCTTCTTCTCGACTTCGGCGATGGTGGAACGTGGCTCCATCGCAGAGGGCGCCAAGCGCTGGTTGACGAGATCGAGCGACACCACGTGCGCGGCCTTGGCGAATTCAGCCTCGACCTTGGCTGCGTCGCCGTAGCTCATGGCGGCGACGATATTGTCGGGCACTTCGGCCCAAACCGCTGATGCACCCGGTTTGATCGCGGCCACGGGATCGACCACCGACGGCAGCACTTCATATTCCACCGAAATCGCCTCGGCCGCGCCCTGCGCCGCGAGCCGCGATGTCGCCACCACGGCGGCGACCGGCTCGCCGGCAAAGCGCACGATCTCATGGGCCAACAGCCGCCGCGGCGGTACCGTCATCGGCGAACCATCGGGGCGCGGGAAAACCAGCAGCGTCGGCAGCGTGCCGATGTCGTCGGCGATCAGGTTCGCGCCGGTGTAGACCGCTTCGATCCCGGCCATCGCAGCCGCGGCCTTGGTGTCGATCGACACAATCCTCGCGTGCGCATGCGGCGAGCGCAGCACGTGCAGCCACAGCGCACCATCTTCCGGCTTGTCGTCGATGAACGTCCCGGTACCGGTGAGCAGCCGCTGGTCTTCAAGCCGTTTGACGGATTGGCCCGCACCAAAACGCATATTGCCGGGAAAAATGTTCATTCGACTGTCCTTCGGATGTCATGATGGCTTGGGACGTGTTTTAGCCGATTGGCAAGGAACTGGCCAAGCCCAGGCCATGCGAAAGAATCGTCATGGCCGGGCTCGTCCCGGCCATCCACGTTTCTCTTGATTTAAGAAGCTAAGACGTGGATGCCCGGGACAAGCCCGGGCATGACGGTGCCAGATCACCCGATCTCCCGCAACACCGCCTCGACCGCCTTGCGCTCGTCTGCGGTCAGGGCCGCCTGCGGGGCGACGGGGTCGCCGACGTCATAGCCCTGGATCGTCAGGCCGGCCTTGATGCAGGCCGCGAGATTGTAGCGTGCGAAGGCTTCGTTGATGCGCCACAGCCGCCGCTGCAAGGCCAGTGCATCGTCCCAGCGCGCGGCCTTGCAGAGATTGTAGAGTTCGACGCTTTGCCGCGGAATCACGCACGCCGGCCCCGCCATCCAGCCGACGCCGCCGATCACCATCACCGCGGCGGGAATATGCGCGGAGGCCGAGAACACCCGGATGGCGTCGCCGCAGCGGTTCATGATCGACAGCAGCCGTCCGGTATTGGTCGAGGCATCCTTGATGTAACCGATGCGCGGATGCGCCGCGAGCCGTGCAATGACATCGAGTGTCAGGTCCGAGCGCTGAAACTGCGGATTGGTGTAGATCACCACGGGAATATCGACCGCATCCGCGATGGCCCGAAAATAGGATTCGACCTGCGCATCACTCAGCGGAAAATACGCTTCCAGTATCGCCAGGATGCCGTCGGCCCCGAGTTTCTGATAGGCCCTGGCCTGCGCGACCGCATCGAGCGTCGATGTCGAGGCGACGCCGGCCACGACAGGCACGCGGCCGTTGGCCGCTTCGATCGTGGTCTGCACCACGCTCGCGCGCTGTTCGGCATTGAGATAGGCGAACTCGCCGGTCGAGCCGAGCGGAGTCAGCCCATGGACGCCGGCCTTGACGAGATCGTCGCAGAGCCGGCCGAGCACGTCAGTGCGGATTTTGCCGCCGGGATCGACCGGCGAGACCAGGTAGGGAAAGACGCCGTGGAAATCAAGCATGGGTGGAGGCAAGTCCCGAGATGCACGGTGCCGCCGGGGCGC
>Ga0210400_10001263_pt1 | contig 25372 bp, 21 predicted proteins | sample IncBWH26MmetaG_FD_155456 | JGI IMG/M metagenome (GOLD analysis project Ga0210400, IMG submission 155456) | Forest soil microbial communities from Barre Woods Harvard Forest LTER site, Petersham, Massachusetts, United States - Inc-BW-H-26-M | ecosystem: Environmental > Terrestrial > Soil >...
GCTGAGCACGGCCGATGATAACCGTGTTGAGCGCGCCACCGCCTGAGAAGATCTGCTGGTTGCCGCCGCCGCTCACGACCGTGCTGGTCGCTTGGCCGCCGGACGACACGATCTCGGAGCCGCCGCTGCTGACGATCGTGCCGCTCGCGGCGCCGCCCGAGAGGACTTCAATCCCGCCGCTGCTGACGATCGTGCCGCTCGCGAGGCCGCTCGACAGCACGATCTCCCGTCCTGCGGCCCAGAGGAAGGTGTCGGTCGCGACGCCGCCCGATTCGACCACTTGTGAACCGGCACCGACGATCATGTCGCTGGCGGTCCCGTAGACGTCTTGCAGGCCGGAGACGGTGCCGCTGAGCGCGAGGCCGCCGCTATGGACGATCTCGGTGCCGCCGGCATTGATGCCGACGTTGCTGGCAGTGCCGCTGGACAGCACCTCCAGCGTCACGCCGCTGGCGACGAGGAACCCGCCGTCGATCGTCGCACCGGAATCCACTTGCAGTGTCGCGCCGGCGGCCAGATTGACGTCTCCGAACCCGTTGGGATCGCCGGCCAGTTCCAGCGTGCCGCCGCTGTCGACAGTGGCGCTGCTGACAATCGCGCCCTGCGACAGCAAGAGAAGGCCGCCGCTCTCGACGACCACGCCGCTCGCCGTACCGCCGGCCGAAACGATCTCGCTTCCGCCGTCGTAAATCGTCGTGTTGCTGGCCGTGCCGTCGGACAGGACGATCTGAGAGCCGCCGTCACTGACTGTGGTATCGCTCGCGACGCCGCCCGATTCGACGAGCTGTGAGCCGCCGCTGCCGATGGTGACGTCGCTCGCGCTGCCAAATACGTCCTGCGTGCCGCCGCTCAGGATTGCACTGAAATCGCTGCCGCCGGCCGAGATGATCTCGAAGCCGCCGTCGGAAACGGTTGTGGCGCTGGCCGTGCCGCCCAACAGCACGATCTGCGAGCCGCCGCCGCCAACCACCGTGGTACCGCTTGCGAGGCCGGCAGACTCCACGAGCTGCAAGCCGGACAGCCCAAGGGTGCCATCGACGATCGCGCCAAACGCACTGCCGTAGACGTCTTGCGTGCCGCCGACCGTCGCGCTGCTATCGACGCCGGAGACGATCTCAGTCGCATTGAGCCCAAAAGAGGTAAAGCTGGCCGTGCCGCCGGCTTCGATGATCTGGGTGCCGCCGGCGCCCATACTCGTGCTGATGGCCGTGCCGCCGTCCAGGACGACCTGGCTGCCGTTGAAGAGGGAGGTGGCGCTCGCGATGCCGCCCGACGCGACGTACTGGACGCCCGAGCCGCCGCCGACGGTCACGCCGCTCGCGCTGCCATAGACCGACTGGGTGCCGCCAATGATGGTGGTTTCGCCGGCAAAGCCGCCGGCCCGGATGATCTCGCTGCCGTAATCGGTCTCGTTAATCGCCGAGCCGCCGCCCGAGACGGTCTCCAGCCCGCCGTCGTTGACGATGGTGCTGCTCGCCGTGCCGCCGGACAAAACCTCCAGCGTGTCGCCCGAATGGACGATGATGCCGCTGCTAGTGACGCCCGAACTGATGGAATAATTGGCCATCTAGTCCCCCATTAACCCCTGTTTACCGTTACACCGCGCGGCGTGGTGGCCGCGCGGTGTTTTTTTTGGTTATTTCTGCCGTACGGCGGCAGCTCCCCTGCGGGCCATGGACCTGGCTTGATCGGCGGCGCCGAAGCCGGGGATCCGCTGGATTGCCTGCCTGACCTGCTCGGCGGTGATCAGCCGCGTGCACTCGAATTGCCGCGGCGTCCCGGCATGGCGCGGGCACCACAGGAAATCGTGATGGTCGAAGCGGTGGTGCGGGTCGTTCCAGCAGCCGTTGCAGGCGTGATAGTTGATCACCCGGTAGGGCGTCGCGAATTCGTTGGTCGCCGCAGTGAAGCCGCTGATCAAGACGACCGGGATGTCCATCGCCCAGGCGAGCCAGGACAGCCCGCTCGACAGCCCGACAAAGAATTCGGCGTGTTTCAGCCAGCGCGCCCGTTCAAGGAGGGGCCGGTCGCCGGTCTCGTCCTCAACCCCGTGCGGGATGTGGTTCCACATCAGCCCGGTGCCGTGCACCGGCCGCTGGTCGATGCAGATGACGCGGTAGCCCGCCTCCTTCAGCATGCGGGTGATCTCGTGCCAGCCCATCGGGTTGGTCCACATCTTCGCGCCGCTCGAGGCCTGCACCGCAATGCAGACATAAGGCTCGGGGATCGGCCGGCTGTCGTCGTCGAGCCCGATCTTCGGCGGCTCCTCGGTCGGGTCGACGCCGAGAATGTAGCCGGCCGTGCGGTGCAGCCCGACAAAACGAAAATCGGCGGGCTGGTGGATGCACTCCTTGTCGTCGAAGAACAGGCCCATTCGGTAGGAGGCGTAATAGCGCTCGGGTTCGGTTTCCCTCTCGGTCTCGACCTCCTTTTCGGTGACGAAGCGGATGTCCGGGTAGGCGTTCTTGAACAACGGGATCAGCTTCTCGGCCATCGCGCAGGTCAGCTTGCAGCGGTGTTTGGCGAGGAACTTCACCGCGTAGGGGAACCAGCCCATCGTGTCGCCCAAGGTACCGATCGGGAACTGGATCAGCACCTCCCGCCCCTCGGCCCAATACTCATGCGCCAGGACGCTCTCCCCGGCCTGCCACAGCTCGACCCGGAAGCGGATGAAGTATTGCTTGGTGCTGCTGACCCGACCGGCCACGATCTCGGTCTCGTAGAGGATGTTGCCGGTGTCGAGATCGGAGATCCGCACCCGCCACGGCTTGCCGGTCTCGGGCAGCGCGACGCGGCAGCCCTCGTTGAAATCGAAACGGGCGCCGTGCGGCCCCTCCTGGGTCGGGTTCGCGGCCGGCGGCACGTAGGCCGGGCGCGGCGCCGGTTGCGCCGGCTTCGCGGCCGGCTGCGGAGCGGCGGCCGGCTGGGCGGGCGTCTCACCAGACGCCGGCTTAGCGGGGGCCGCCGGGGCCTCGCCGTTCGCCGGCGGAGCCGCTGCCTGTCCGTTAGTTACCTGAGCAGGCGCGGCTTGGGCCGCCTGTCCATTCGCCGGCGGTGGGGCCTGAACGGGTTCCGTCGGTGCGGCTTGGGCAACTTGCGGAAGCGCAGGCGCAGAAAATCCCACGGCTGCCGGTGCAGTCTGTCCTAACATCTTAATCCCCTAAGAAGGCTCGGCTTGGGGGAGGCCAAGCGGGACCAAAGACAAACGCGAGCCCCCAAGGCAGAAACGCGGCTAGCGGGGGGACTCCCTATCAATCGTTGAACACTAGCCTGCGGGGGTGCGGTGTTCAAACGAAAGGTTACAGTTTGTTACATTTTTGGCTGAATATTAATCATGATGTAGATAAACCGTAACGCGAGCTTCGCCGCCGCAAGTGAAGCGTGCCGGCTGCCGAGGCGCCGGCTGCTATCCGCGGCCAGTCGGCCGTCGCACCTGCTTTAGACTACCGGCCGCGCCGGAGGCGCCGCGGCCGCCCCGATCGATGCAGTACCGGCACGACACCCACCGGCGGGTCCGGGACGGGCGCCGGAGGCGGCAAGGAAGCGGCGAGCGCGCGCCGCTCGCTTTCCAGCACCGCAATCTCTCGCTGCAACGCGCTCGCTTCATCGAATTTGAAGCCCGACATCGCCAGGTCGTACTGCGCCTGCAACGCTACAAGTTCACCGTCGACGGCGGCGAGGCAGTCGCGCTGTGTCGCGGGCCGATCCACCGCTTCGCCTCCCAAGACTTGGAGGGTCAGCATAGCGGAAGCGCACCCAAAACGGCAGAAGGAGTGGGCGTGGCCTCTTCCACGGGCCACTACTCTGCCGCAGATTGCGGATACCACTCGCAATCGTGTTGAACCCTCTCGCGGTTCAACACCCTAACCCAGTGAGCGCTTGTCGCGGTGGGCGCTCGGCGTGTTAACCTCTGGGTTGCAGGCGCCCGCGACGATAACAGGGCGCCGCCGCGGCAACGGCTATGACCGCTGCCGCGCGAACGCGGAGGAACGGATATGAGGCGTCATCTGCGAGGGCTCGCGATTGCGAGCCTGCCGTTGCTTGCATTGTGCGCTCTCTCGGCATGGACGACGGCATCGGCGCAAAAGCCGGGCGGTATCCTCAACATCTCGCATTTCGACAGCCCAGCGAGCATGTCGCTGCACGAGGAGGCAACCGCCGCCGCGGTGCGTCCGATGATGGGCGTTTTCAACAACCTCGTCATGTACCGTCAGGATGTGGCGCAGGCGAGCCTGCAATCGATCGTCCCGGATTTGGCGACGGGCTGGAACTGGAGCGAGGACGGCACCGAGCTGACGTTCCCGCTGCGCCAGGGCGTCAAGTGGCATGACGGCAAGCCGTTCACCGCCAAAGACGTCAAATGCACCTGGGATTTGCTGCAGGGCAAGGCCGGCGAGAAGCTTCGCGTCAACCCGCGCAAGGGCTGGTACAACAACCTCGAGGAAGTGACGACGAACGGCGACTACGAGGTCACCTTCCGGCTGAAGCGGCCGCAACCCTGGCTGTTGACGCTGTTGGCGTCGGGCTGGTCTCCGGTCTACCCCTGCCACGTGCCGGCCCGCGACATGCGCCAGCGCCCGATCGGCACCGGACCGTTCAAATTCGTCGAGTTCAAGCCGAACGAGCAGATCAAGGTGGTGCGCAACCCGGATTACTGGAAGCCGGGCCGCCCCTATCTCGACGGCATTGATTGGCTCATCATCCGAGACCAGGGAACGCGGGTCCTGTCCTTCATCGCCGGCAAGAACGACATGTTCTCGCCCCATGGCGTGACGATCCCGTTGCTGAAGCAGATCAAGGAACAAGCGCCGCAGGCAATCTGCGAGGTGGCACCGACCAACGTCAACCGCACCCTGATCGTCAACCGCGACAAGCCGCCGTTCAGCGATGCCGAGTTGCGGCGTGCGATGGCGCTGACATTGGACCGCAAAGCCTTCATTGACATCATCACCGAAGGGCAGGGCGACATCGGCGGCACGATGCTGCCGGCGCCAGAGGGCATTTGGGGCATGCCGGCAGAGATGCTCAACACATTGCCCGGCTATAATTCCGACGTCGCGAAAAACCGCGCCGAGGCGCGTGCCATCATGGAACGGCTCGGTTACGGGCCTTCGAAGCGCCTGCCGATCACGGTGTCGACGCGCAACATCCCGCCCTACCGCGACCCGGCGGTGATCCTGATCGACCACCTGAAGGAGATCTACATCGACGGGACACTGGATACGCTCGATACGACGCAATGGTATCCGACGCTGGCGCGCCGCGATTTCATCGTCGGGCTCAATGTCACCGAAACCGGCGTCGACGATCCGGATCAGCAATTCTACGAGAACTACGTTTGTGGCGCGGAGCGCAACTACACCGGTTACTGCAATGCCGAGGTCGACAAGCTGGTCGACGAGCAATCGATGCAGGCCGACCCGGAGAAGCGCAAGAAACTGGTGTGGGAGATCGAACGCCGGCTGATCGAGGATGTCGCGCGGCCAGTCATCTTCTACCCCCGTCAGGCAACCTGCAGCCACCCGCGGGTCAAGGGGATGACCGTCATGGTCAACAACATCTACAACGGTTATCGCTACGAGGATCTCTGGCTCGACCGGTAGCCGTAGGGGTTGTGTCCGAGCCTGTCCTCGGGCGGCTCGCGGTGACCGAAATAGCGGGAGGACCGTCATGAAGCGAACCTTGAGGGGGCTCGTGGTTGCGAGCCCGTTGCTGCTCGCGCTCGGTGCCGCAACGAGTGCATCGGCGCAGAAATCCGGCGGCATTCTCAAAATTTCATTTTTCGACAGCCCGGCGAGCATGTCGCTGCACGAGGAAGCGACCGGCGCGGCGTTGCGGCCGGTGATGGGCGTGTTCAACAACCTCGTCATGTACGACCAGCATGTTGCGCAGAATCGGCCCGACACGATCGTTCCAGACCTCGCCACCGAATGGGCGTGGAGCGAAGACGGCAAGGAGCTGACGTTCAAATTGCGCCAGGGCGTCAAGTGGCACGACGGCAAGCCGTTTACCTCGGCCGACGTTAAGTGCACCTGGGACCTGCTGCTGGGCACGGGGACCGAAAAGCTCCGCGTCAACCCGCGCAAATCCTGGTACCGCAACCTCGAGCGGGTGATCACAAAGGGCGACTTCGAAGTCACCTTTCAGCTGAACCGGCCGCAGCCGGCAATGCTCGCGCTGCTGGCGGCCGGATGGTCGCCGGTCTACCCCTGCCATGTGGCGGCGCGGGAGATGCGTACCCATCCGATCGGTACCGGTCCGTTCAAGTTTGGCGAATTCAGGCCGAACGAGGTGGTCCGCACGGTGCGCAACCCGGATTACTGGAAGCCCGGCCGGCCCTATCTCGACGGCATCGACTGGGAGATCATGAAGGACAACACGACGCGCAACCTGGCATTCATCGCCGGAAAGTCCGACATCGCGTCGCCTTACGGGATGACGGTGCCGTTGCTGAGCGACGTGAAAGCGCAGGCGCCGCAGGCGGTCTGCGAGCTGACCTCGACGAATGTCAGCCGCAACCTGATCCTCAATCCCGAGAAGCCGCCCTTCGACAACCCGGAGATGCGCCGGGCGGTGGCGCTCACGCTCGACCGCAAGGCCTTTATCGACATCATCACGCAAGGCAAGGGCGATATCGGCGCGACCATGCTGCCGCCGCCCGAAGGTCTGTGGGGAATGCCTCCGGAGATGTTGCAGACCTTGCCGGGCTACGATCCCGATATCGGCAAGAATCGCGCCCAAGCCCGCAAGATTATCGAGAAGCTCGGCTACGGGCCCGACAAGAGGCTCGCTGTCACCGTTTCGTCGCGCAACATTCCCGCCTACCGCGATCCGGCGGTCATTCTGATCGACCAGCTGAAGGAGATCTACATCGACGGTGTGCTGGAACCCGTCGAGACCGCCAACTGGTTTCCCAAGGTTATGCGCAAGGACTACACGGTCGGCATCAACGGCACCGAAAGCGGCGTCGACGACCCGGACCAACAGTTCTACGAGAATTTCGTATGCGGCGCGGAACGGAACTATACCGGCTATTGCAATCCCGAGGTCGACAAGCTGATCGACCGGCAATCTGCCGAGCCCGACGTGAACAAGCGCAAGCAACTCGTTTGGCAGATCGAAACGCGATTGGCCGACGAGGGCGCCCGGCCGATCATCTTCTACCCGCGCGGCGGCACCTGCTCGCAGCCTTACGTGAAAGGGCTGACGACCATGGTCAACAGTATCTACAATGGCTACCGGATGGAGGACGTCTGGCTCGATCGGTAGATTGTCCCTTCGGATAATGCCTCTGCAATCGACGACATGCTAACCTCCCGGCCACAACTGTCCGGACGAGCCCCTGAGGGGACGACGTGCGGACCGGCGTGAGAGAGGAGACGGCATGAAGGGCTATCGGCGATGCGTTACGACGGCGGGTTCGTTGTTGCTGGTGCTCTTCGTGGCGACGGCGGCATTGGCGCAGAAGCAGGGGGGCATCCTCCGGATCCAGCATTTCGACAGCCCGGCCTCGATGTCGATCCTCGAGGAATCGACCCGCGCGGCGCTGCAGCCGATGATGGCGGTCTTCAACAATCTGGTCATGTACCGGCAGGATGTCGCGCAGAACAGCCTGCAGTCGATCGTGCCCGACCTCGCGACGGGCTGGAACTGGAGCGAGGATGGCAAGGAGCTGACATTCCCGCTGTACCAGGGCGTCAAATGGCATGACGGCAAGCCGTTTACCGCCGCCGATGTGAAATGCACCTGGGATCTGCTGATGGGGCTGGGGAACGACAAGCTCCGGGTCAATCCGCGCAAGCCCTGGTACAGCAATGTCGAAGCGGTCACGACATCGGGCGATTACGAGGTCACCTTTCATCTGAAGCAGCCGCAGCCCTGGCTGCTGACGCTGTTGGCCTCCGGCTGGTCGCCGATCTATCCCTGCCATGTGCCGGCCCGCGACATGCGCCAGCGCCCGGTCGGCACCGGACCGTTCAAGTTCGTCGAGTTCAAGCCGAACGAATACATCAAGGTGCGGCGCAATCCGGATTACTGGAAGAAGGACCGGCCCTATCTCGACGGCATCGACTTCACGATCATGCGCGAGATCGCGCCGCGCAACCTGGCCTTCTTCGCCGGCAATTTCGACGTCGGCTCGCCTTATGGCGTGACGCCTCCGACGCTGCAAGACTTTAAGGAACAGGCGCCGCAGGCGATCTGCGAGATGAGCGGGGTCAACGTGCCGCGCACAATGTTGATCAACATCCACAAGCCGCCCTTCGACAATCCGGAACTGCGCCGGGCGATGACGTTGGCGATCGACCGCGATGCGTTTTCCACGATCATCAATGGCGGCATCCGGCACGTCGGCGCAACGATGATGCCGCCGCCGAACGGTGTGTGGGGAATGCCCGACGAGATGCTGAAGACGCTGCCCGGCTACGACCCGGACGTGGCAAAAAATCGCGCCGAGGCCCGCAAGATCATGGAGAAGCTGGGCTATGGCCCGGACAAGCCGCTGGTCACCAAGATCTCGACGCGCGACATCCCGTCCTGGCGGCAGCCCGCGGTGCTGCTGAACTCGCAGCTGAAGGAAATCTACATCGACGCCGATCTCGACATCGTCGATACGACGCAGTGGTATCCGAAGATGACACGCAAGGAGTACACGATCGGCGCCGTGCCGATCGAGACCGGCGTCGATGACCCGGATCAGATGTTCTACGAGAATTTCTACACCGGCGCGGCGCGGAATTATGCCGGCTACAGCGATCCTGAGTTCGATAAGCTGGTCGACCAGCAATCGACGGAAGTCGACCCGGAAAAACGCAAACAGATCGTGTGGCAGATCGAGCGCAAGCTGGCGGATGCCGCGGTCCGGCCGGTGCTGTTCTATCCGGTCGGCGCGAGCTGCCAGCAGTCCTATGTGAAAGGACTGACCATCATGGTCAACAGCATCTACAACGGCTGGCGGATGGAAGACGTCTGGCTCGATAAATAAACACATCCGGCGCGCGAAAGACGGGGGTCGACCTTCGCAACCGCCGGCAACGGGGAGGGCAATGAAGCGGAAGCTGCGTTTGTTGGTCGCCGCCGGTCTGCTGATGGCACTGATCGTCGCTGCTCCGGCGCTCGCGCAGAAGTCGGGCGGCATCCTGAAGATGCCCAATTTCACCAGCCCGGCGAGCATGTCGATCCACGAGGAATCGACGATCGCGGTCGGCATCCCGATGATGGGCGTGTTCAACAACCTCGTCGTCTTCGACCAGCATGTCGCGCAGAACAGCCTCGCCTCGATCGTGCCCGATCTCGCGACCGGCTGGTCGTGGAGCGAAGACGGCACGCAGCTGACATTCCCGCTGCGGCAGAACGTCAAATGGCATGACGGAAAACCCTTTACCTCCGCCGATGTAAGATGCACCTGGGACGCGCTGTTGGAGCGCTCGACGGACAAATTTCGCGTCAACCCGCGCAAATCGTGGTACCGCAACGTTGAGGCGATCACCGCGAACGGCGATTATGAGGTCAAGTTTCACCTGAAGCGGCCGCAGCCCTATTTGATCGCGCTGCTCGCTTCCGGCCTATCGCCGGTCTATCCCTGCCATGTGACGCCGGCGCAGATGCGTCAGCACCCGATCGGTACCGGCCCATTCAAATTCGTCGAGTTCAAGCCGAACGAGCGCATCCGCGTGAGCCGCAACCCGAACTATTGGAAGCCGGGTCGGCCCTATCTCGATGGCATCGAAACGACGATCATTCCGAACACCGGGACTCGCGGCCTCGCCTTCGCCGCCGGCAAGTTCGACATGCTGTGGATGACGATGCCGCTGTTGAAAGAGGTGCGGGATCAGGCGCCGCAGGCGCTGTGCGATGTGGTGATGGACAACAACAGCCGCGACTTGCTGATCAACCGCGCCGCGCCGCCTTTCGACAAGCCGGAATTGCGGCGGGCCATGGCGTTGAGCCTCGACCACCAGGGCTTCATCGACATCATGGCCGACGGACAGGGCGCCGTCGGGGGTTCGATCATGCCGCCGCCCGATGGTGTCTGGGGCATGCCGCCGGAAATCCTGCACCGCCTGCCCGGCTACGGGCCCGATGTGGCGAAGAACCGTGCGGAAGCCCGCGACATCATGCAGAATCTCGGCTATGGCCCCGACAAGAGGTTGGCCGTAAAGGTCTCGACGCGCAACGTCGACGAGTACCGCAACGCCGCCGTCATCGCGATCTCGCAATTGCGCGAGATCTACATCGACGGCGAGCTCGAGCCGATCGATACCGCGACTTGGTTCCCGCGCGTCATGCGCAAGGATTACACGGTCGGGGCCACTGTCAGCGAAGGCGGGCTCGACGAGCCGGACCAGAAATTCTACGAAACTTATGTGTGCGGCGCCGAGCGCAATTACACCGGCTACTGCAACCCCGAAACCGACAAGCTCATCGACGCACAATCGACGGAAGCCAACCCGGAAAAGCGCCGCCAGCTAGTGTGGGATATCGAACGCCGCCTGGCGGAAGATGCGTCGCGGCCGGTCTTGCTGTACGCGCGCTTCGCAACCTGCCGCCAGCCATACCTCAAGGGACTGACGGTCATGACCAACAGCCGCTTCAACGGCTGGCGCATGGAAGATGTCTGGCTCGACCGATAGCAGGGAGACGGCAAATGCGACGATACTTCACAAGCCTGGCGGTCGGCGCGGCGCTGATGGCGACCCTATGCGCGAGCGATACCGCTTTCGCGGAGAAGTCCGGCGGCATCCTGCGCATCCCGTTCGTCACCAGCCCGGCCTCGATGTCGATCCACGAGGAATCGACGATCGCGGCGCTCGGGCCGATGATGGGGGTGTTCAACAATCTGATCATGTTCGATCAGCATGTGCCGCAAAACAGCCTGTCCACAATCGTGCCCGACCTGGCCGAGAGCTGGGCCTATAATGAAGACGGCAAATCGCTGACCTTCAAATTGCGCCAGGGCGTCAAATGGCATGACGGCAAGCCGTTCACCGCCAAGGACGTCAAATGCACCTGGGAGCTGATCGCCGGCACGACCGCCGACAAGCTGCGGGTCAATCCGCGCAAATCCTGGTACCGAAATCTCGAATCGGTCAGTGTCGATAATGACTACCAGGTCACCTTCAACCTGAAGCGGCCACAACCTTCGTTCATCGCGTTGCTGGCATCGGGCTGGTCGCCGATCTACCCTTGCCACGTGCCGGCGCGCGACATGCGGCTGAAGCCGATCGGTACCGGCCCGTTCAAATTCGTCGAGTTTAAGCCCAACGAGTCGATCAAGGTCACCAAGAACACGGAGTATTGGAAGAAGGACCGGCCCTATCTCGACGCCATCGAATACACCTTCATCCCGAACCCGTCGACCGCGATCCTGGCTTTCGCCGCCGGCAATTTCGACCGCTTTGCGCAAGGGATCCTGTCGCTGCCGCTGATGAAGGAACTGAAGAACCACGCGCCCAACGCAATGTGCGAGGTGGTCTCCTGGAACATTCCGCGGCAAATGCTGGTCAATCGCGACAGGCCGCCCTTCGACAATGCCGAATTGCGCCGCGCGATGGCGCTGTCGCTTGACCGCAAGGCCTTCATCGACATCATCAGCGATGGCGAGGGCTCGGTCGGCGGCGCGATGATGCCGCCGCCCGCCGGCACTTGGGGGATGCCGCCCGAAATCCTGCAGACCCTGCCGGGCTACGGGCCCGACGTGCAGAAGAACCGGGCCGAGGCGCGCCAGATCATGCAGAAGCTCGGCTATGGTCCCGACAAACGGCTGCCGGTCACGGTGACGACCCGCAATGTCGGGGCCTATCGCGACCCCTCGGTGCTGCTGATCGACCAGCTGAAGGAGATCTACATCGACGGCACGTTGAACGCGATCGACACCACGCAATGGTATCCGACGGTGATGCGCAAGGATTACGCCGTCGGGCTGACCGTCAGCGAGAACGGGCTTGACGACCCGGATCAGCAATTCTACGAAAATTTCGTGTGCGGCGCCGAGCGCAACTACACCGGCTATTGCAGCAAGGAGGTCGACGAACTGGTCGACCGGCAGTCGGTTGAAGCGGATAACGACAAGCGCAAACGGCTCGTATGGGAGATCGAAAGGAAGCTGGCGGAGGACGGCGCGCGGCCGGCGATCTTCTATCCCGTATCGGCGGCTTGCTGGCAGCCCTATTTCAAGGGCCACACGATGATGGTCAACGGCAACTACAATGGCTGGCGGCTCGAGGACGCCTGGCTCGACCGCTGATCAATCTCACAAAGCACGCAGTGGCCGGGCTTGTCCCGGCCATCCACGTCTTCAAATGCCTCCGGCAACAGCAAGAAAGACGGGGGTACCCGGCACAAGGCCGGGCACGGGAATACCTTACCGTAATTTGGCTTAGCTCTTCTCGGCCGGTTTGCGGCGTGGGGTGGAGCGTTTTTTCGGCGTCGCGGGCTTCTCGCCCTGGGTCTCGCTGCTGGCGCTGCGGCTGCGGGCCGGCGTCGCGGCTGCGGTTTTCGCTGCCGCAGCCTTTCTGGGCCGGCTGGCGCGACGTGGTGCAGCGCCCGGCCCTGCCTCCTCGCCGGCGATCTCCCGCTCGGCGCGATGCCAGTGGTCTTCATGCCGGCCGTGACGATGGCCCTCGGACTGCCACAGCGCGTAGGCTCGCTGTTTGATCCGCTCTTCCCGATCCGATCGCATCCCTGCCTCCTCGTTGGTCTCCGCACCTTCCCCTGCTCGCCGGCAATTCTAGCCGCGCCCTGTTAAACGGCAATCCCGCCCTCCGGTTTCAGCGACGGTCGGCTTGCCGCGCCGCGCCGCGCGCTCCTAGGATGATGCCCCGATCAGAGCGCAGGAAATCACGATGCCCCACGTGACCACCGATGACGGCGTGCGCCTCTATTACGAGGAGGCCGGCGCCGGTTACCCGATTGTGTTCGTGCACGAATTCGCCGGCGACTGGCGCAGCTACGAGACGCAGTTGCGCTTCTTCTCGCGGCGCTATCGCTGCATCGCCTTCAACGCGCGCGGCTATCCGCCCTCCGACGTGCCCGAGGATTGGACGCGCTATTCGCAGGAACGGGCGCGTGACGACATCCGCGACGTGCTCGACGGGCTGGGGCTCGCGAACGCGCATGTCGTCGGCATCTCGATGGGCGGGTTTGCCGTCCTCCATTTCGGCTTCGCCTATCCGGGCCGCGCCAGCGCGCTGGTGGTCGCTGGCTGCGGCTATGGCGCCCAGCCCGACAAGCGTCAGCAATTCCAGGAGGAGACCGCGCGCACCGCGGCGCAGATCGCGGAGAAAGGCATGGCCGAGGTCAGCAAGACCTACGGCGCTGGACCGACTCGTGTGCAGTATTTGAACAAGGATCCACGCGGCTATGCCGAGTTTCTCGCGCAACTCGCCGAGCATTCGACCAAGGGTGCGGCGAACACGATGCGCGGCGTGCAGGGACGTCGGCCGTCACTGTGGGAATTGACCGATCAGATGAAGCGGCTCGAGGTACCGACATTGATCGCAAGCGGCGACGAGGATGATCCGTGCCTCGAACCCGGCATCCTGATGAAGCGGATGATCCCGAGCGCCGCGCTGGTCGTCTTTCCGAATACCGGACACGCGCTCAACATAGAGGAGCCCGATCTGTTCAATCAGGCGCTCGCCGATTTCTTCCACCAAGTCGAGAGTGGCCGCTGGCCGCGCCGCGACCCGCGCTCAACGACCGGCTCGATTTTGGGGATGTAAAAGCCCTCTCCCGCAATGCGGGAGAGGGCGACGAGCGCAGCGCGGTGGGTGAGGGTATCAGCAACCCGAAAGACCCTCACCCGTCCGCGGGCAGTCGCCCGCGGCCACCCTCTCCCGCGATGCGGGAGAGGGAAATTACTCCGCCGCCGAGACCTGCGGCGCGTCGCGGGTCAGGGATGCTGCCGGCGTCGCGATCTTGTAGAGGCGGGCGCAATTGTCCCATAGGATCCGCCGACGTGCCTCATCGCTCAGCGCCAGCCCGAAGAATTGCTGCATCGCCTCGGGGAAGGCGCCGTCGGAATGCGGGTAGTCGCTCGACACGACGAAATATTCCGAGCCCATCTGCTTGATCGCGTCGAGCGCCGGCTCCTCGTCGACATCGAGCGCGATGTAGCATTGCCGGCGGAAATATTCGCTCGGCAGCATCGACAGCGAACGCTCGCAGCCCGGGCCGAACTTCTCCCACTGGTCGTCCAAGCGCCATAGCCACCAGTAGAGCCAACCCGCCGTGCCTTCGAGAAAAGCGGCGCGCAGTTTCGGATGACGCTCCATGATGCCGCCGGTCGTCATGCTGGCGATCGCGCCCATCAACTCGACCGGGTTGCGGATCGCGTGCGCGATCGGGTGGAAGTTGGCGTGACCGACATAGCGCCGCCCGGCATCGTCCTTCAGCGCGGTGTTGCCGGTCGGATGAAAGCCGATCGGCACGTCGAGCTCTTCCAACGCGGCCCATAATGGCTCGCAGGCCTCGTCATGCAGGTGCTGCCCGTTGACCGGGTTGGGGGTGCCGACCACCGCGACCGCGCCCAGCTCGGTGACGCAGCGCTTCGCCTCCTCGACCGCGCTGGAGACGTCGTGCATCGCCACCTGCGCGGCGAATTTGAGCCGCTGCGGGTCGGTCTTGCAGTAATCGGCGGCCCAGTTGTTGTAGGCGCGCGCCAGGGCGGCGGCGAAGTCGGGCTTCAGATCGTCGTGGCACAGCACCTGCCGCCCGCGCGTCCCGTACATGACCGCTACGTCGATCCCCTCGATGTCCATCGCGGTCAGGGTCGAGGACGCGTCGAAGCCGCGCGCCCGCGCCACCTGGAAATGCGGATGGCGGGCGCGACTGCGGCGACGCAATTCGCGGCTCGACACGGTGGCGCCGGTCTGCCCGGCATGCGCCGGGATCGCCAGCCCCTGGATCTCCATGCCCATGATGTTGTCGGCGTTGCCCTTGTCGTCCTTGCTGTCGGCGAGCTTCGCCTGATGCGCGCCGAAGAAGCGCGGCGGGTTCTGGCGATAGGGCTCGTCGAGATAGCGCGCCCACAAATCGTCGGGCTCCATCATGTGAAGGTCGCTATCCATGATCAGGTAGCCGTCGCGTGCCATGTCTTTCCTCCCAACTCGGATGATTGCGGTGCCGCGCTATTCGACCGGAACGAAGATGCAGTTGCGGATCTTGCCCCCGACCGCCTTCGACAGGTGCCCTTTGCCGGTGGTGTCCTCGACCAGGATCACCTCGCCGGCGCCGATCACCCGCGCCTCGCCGTCGCTGGCGGTGATCTGCACCCCGGCATCGAGATTGATGATGTATTGCCGGCGGGGCGCCGGGTGCCAGTCGAGATCGTAGTCCGGCTGTACCTCGCGGAAGATGATGCCGGTGGCGGGCAGCCGCTTGGACAGCTTGCCGGCGCGGCTCTCCTCGACCCATTCGACCTCGATGTCGCGGAAATGCGACTGGCCCTGGGCATCGGTATAAAGGTTGTGGATCCGCATCGGCGCCTCCTCGGGCTTGGTTCGGAGGCGTGATTGTAGCGGCGGCGCCGGCTCCGGCGCCAGCGCGATCAGCCGGCCCTGTCAACCGGCGCGATCGCCGCTTCGGCTAGCGAGGAGCGGGCGGCGGCGGGCTCGAATAGCCCGGCGCCGAATGGCCCTGATTGGAATATCCCGGTGGCGAATAGCCGGGGGTGGAATACCCTGGCGCGACATAGCCGGGTTGGGCATAGGCCGGCGAATATCCCTGGCCTTGCGGATAATAGGCGCCGGTTGGCGGGTAGCCATAGGGCACCGCGGGCGAGCCGTAATAATACCCGGGGTAATAAGGGTAGAACGTGCCCCGAAATGGTGCGGTCACGATCGCTCCGACGCCGCCGACGATGGCAGCTGCCGCACAGAACGGCCAGAACAGCGGAAACGGATGGCACGGATACGGATAGGGATAATAAGGCTGCGCCTTGGCGGCCGAGACCGGCAGCGCGGCTAGCCCGACGGCCACCACGGCCGGTATCGCAATTCGCTGGAAACGCATCTCAGACCCTCCGCTAGGGCGCACCGCCGTGACTGCCCGCTGTGACTGTAAGCAGGCCGACCAGTTCCCATCCCCGGCCTGCATTGCTGACAGGACAACGCGTTGCTTGCGCCGACCAATCCGCTTCATGATGATGCCGCAGCAGCGCTTGGGAGGTCCAGGGATGGAATTCGGCAGCTTCATGGAATTCCCGCCGGTCGGCAATGGCGGCGACAGCGCCGCGTTCGACCAGGCGCTCGCCGAGGTCGTGGTGGCGGAGCAATACGGCCTCGACGCCGTCTGGCTCGCCGAATTGCACGGCGCCCCGGAGCGATCGGTGTTGTCGTCGCCGATGATGCTGGCGAGCGCGATCGGGGCATGCACCAGCCGCATCAAGATCGGCATCGCGGTGCAGGTGCTGCCGCTGTCGCACCCGCTGCGCCTCGCCGAGGAAGCCGCCACCGTCGACCAGATCAGCCACGGCCGGCTGATCTACGGCATCGGCCGCAGCGGCGTCGTGCGCACCTACGAGGATTACGGCATCTCCTATGGCGAAAGCCGCGAACGCTTCGCGGAAACGCTCGAGATCCTGAGGCTCGCCTGGACGCAGCCGAGCTTTTCGTATGAAGGCAAGTATCACAGCTTCAAGGACATCTCGGTAACGCCGAAGCCGTATCAGCAGCCCTACCCCGAAATGCGCATGGCGGCGGCGACCCCCGAGACCTTCCCGCAGATCGGCCGGCTCGGATTGCCGATCTTTGTCGCGGTGCGGCAGGGGCCGTTCGGGCAGCTGGCGGAGCGGATCAAGTCTTACCGCGAGGCGTATGCGGCGGCCGGCCATCCCGGCCGCGGCCAGGTGTTCCTGCGCGTCCCGGCCTATCTCGCCGAGACGCGCGGGCGCGCCCGCGCCGAAGCAAAACAAAGCATCATGGGCTTCTTCCGCTACCAGGCCGAGCTTGGCCGCGACTCAGCTCGCCGGGCCGGCGGCGAATTGGCCGTGCAGCGGCTGCGCCAGGTCGAGCGGCTGGAGGCGCTGACCTATGACGAAGCGCTCGCCACCCAGCTGCTCGTCGACGATCCGGACGGCTTCACCGCGCGCCTGCGTGAGGTCGAGGACGAAATCGGGCTCGACGGCATCCTCGCCGAATTGAATTGCGGCGGCAAAATCCCGCAGGACCGGGTGGTCAACGCGTTGCGCCTTCTCTGCGAAGAAGTCAAGCCGCGGTTCCACTGAATTTCCATCAGCGGAGGCGGTGAGTCGCTTTATGCCTTCTCGGCCAACTGCCGCTTCACCGAGGCGCGAGGATTGCGTTGCCGATGTGGATAACCCGTTATGGGCGAGGTCGTGAGGACGAATGCATTGTAAGTCGAATCTGCTGACTTGATAAACGCTGCCGCCCGAGTGTTGGTTTTATCGGCCTGGTTTTGATCCATCGGCGGATCGGCACCGTCCCAGATGGCATCCAATCGGGCTTCAAACTTATCGTTGCTCGAAATTCCCCCCTCAACCTTGACCACGGCGATCCCTTGGCCCGCTGCGCCTCGGCACACATCTATCGCTGCTCCACGGCTCAGCTTCATCACAGCGTTGCCGTCAAGCTCAAAAAAGGCTTTAGCGTTGTCGTATAATTTCCCTCTATTGCCCAGCATCACTGTTCACTTCCATGTTATTCGGCTGTCCGGAACCCATCCCGGGTCTATCCGATCGCTAATTTGTATGACACGGCGCGTTGTATCGTTAACGACCACATAGCCGCCAGACTTTGATCCGTAAACGGTCGCAGGGTCGGTTTTACCGCCTGTGTTGTCCGTCGATGTTCCTATCGGTGGCCTGCTCACCGCCTCCCGGACCTCTTGCTCGGTCCATCCTCGGACAGCGAGTTGACTGGCAATCTTATCATCGATGTAAACGGGCACTGCTGACGGTTCCAAAGGCATCCGCTGGCTGTACCGCTCCTTCTTTCTGGGATTCTCTCGAATGATACGGCAGCTAGGGCGAGCTACCCAGCACGGTCCCGACCGGCAGATCGATCTCGGTGGATTTGACCTTGGCGCCGTCGCCGAGGCGCAGCCGCGACACCTCGATGAAGCCGCCCTGGGCGTGGATCCGGACGCCCTCCGGGCCGGCCGACACGACCTCGCCCAGCTTCTTGCCGCGCACCGAGCCGAAAGTCGGCGCCATCACCTTTTTCGCGTCGAACAGATAAAGCTTTTGCTCGCCGCCCTCGGAGTTTAGCGTCGTCCAGGCGCCCGGCGCGGGGTTGCAGCCGCGGATCAGATCGTAGACGAAATCGACATGGTTGGCCCAATTGATGCGCGCCTCGGCCTCGCGCACCCAGCCCTCATACGTGGCCTCTTTTTCATCCTGGGTCCATTCGGTGGCGCGGCCGGCGGTGACCAGATCGGCCGCCTGGATCAGCGCCTCGACCCCGAGCGGGAAGATCTTGTCGAAATAGAGTGACGCCGCTGTATCGTTCGGCCCGATCGGAACCCGCTTCTGCAGGATGATCGGCCCTTCGTCGAGCCCCGGGGTCGGACGGAAGATGGTCAGCCCGGTTTCGCTGCGGCCGCGGATGATCGCCCACGGGATCGACGCCGGCCCGCGATGCAACGGCAACAGCGAGGGGTGGAACTGGATCATGCCGTGCTTCGGGATGGCGCAAAATTCCGGCGGCGCGAACAGCAGCACATAGGCCATCACCCCGATGTCGGCATTGCACGCCTTCAGCGCGTCGAGCGCTTCGGGCGCGGAATATTTCGGAAAGCGGCGGACCGGCAGCTTCCGCTCCTCGGCCGCGACCACCAGCGGGTCGGGCCGCGAACCCGGCTTTTCCGGTGCGGCGAATACGCCGGCGACCGTGTCGCCGCGCGCGATGAATGCTTCCAGCACGGATTTCCCGAATGCCTGCTGACCGACGATGACGACGCGCATATCGCCTCCCTGGGATCTCGGTGACGCTCTCGCCGCAGAGTTCCACGCCCGCCATCCGCCGGCAAGAGCATCGCGATGCCAATGGTATAGGCGAACGCGTTAGGCTAAACTTCCGGGCTTGACGGCAACCATTGCGATGGTCACCCATGTCCGGCATCCGAAGCAGTGTACCCTGTGCGCTCGTATTTGTGTTCCTCGCCGCCTGCGCGCCGATGGGGGCCGATAACGGCCGGTTCCTGGTCTATTTCGACGAGTTCAGCGCCAATCTGACCCCAGAGGCGCACGCCGTTCTCGCCGACGCGGCAAGGAAGGCGCGCGAAACCAACAGCCGTTCGGTGCGCATCGAAGCGCGCGCCAGCGCCACCGGCTCCCCGGTCGCCAACCAGCGGCTCGCCGAGACGCGCAGCCAGGTCGTCGCCGACGAGCTGAGGGCCGACGGGATCAGCCCGGCGATGCTGCGGCAGGTTCCGATCGGCCAGACCGGCTCGGGCGACCCAACCGTCGCCGAGCGCCGCGTCGATATCGTGCTGGAACGCTGACGATCACCGAGCCGCGCAACTTCCCTGCGCGAGGGAAATTGCTGAATATGATACTTTGAGTCTGGTCATGATTCGGCCATGCTGCCGCTATTTAGTTATCTTCCCGTTATCATTTGTTGCAATTATTCTCTTGACAAATCCGGATTAATTTCTGTAGAGTCGTACAAACTTCGCGAAAACCGGACAGCGGCCAGAGGGACCCGATCGCTACGTCGGCACGGCGGCGAGGTCGAAGGCGGCGGCCATCAGGGCGCGGGTATAGGGGTGCTCGGGCGCGGTCATGACGCGCTCGGTGCTGCCGGATTCGACGATCTCGCCGTCCTTCATGACCAGGATCTCGTGCGACAAGGCCCGCACGACCTTGAGATCGTGGCTGATGAACAGATAGGCGAGGCCGTAGCGCGTCTGCAATTCGCGCAGCAGATCGACGATCTGCGCCTGCACTGACATGTCGAGCGCCGAGGTCGGCTCGTCGAGCACCAGAAAACGTGGCTTCAGCACCAGGGCGCGGGCGATCGCGACACGCTGGCGCTGGCCGCCGGAAAATTCATGCGGGTAGCGCTCGGCGGCGGTGGGATCGAGCCCGACTTCGACGAGGGTCTCCTCGATCAATCGCCGCCGCTCCGCCTCGGTCGTGCCGAGATGGTGGACGCGCAGCCCCTCGCCGACGATCTGCGCGATCGACAGGCGCGGCGACAGGCTCGAATAGGGGTCCTGAAACACCACCTGCATCTCGCGCCGCAACGGCCGCAGCCGGCTCTGCCGCTCGTGCGCGATGTCGTTCCCGGTAAAGCGGATGCCGCCCCCCTGCTCCCCTTGGGAATCGAGCAGGCGCAGCAGCGCCAGCCCCAAGGTCGTCTTGCCGGAGCCGCTCTCGCCGACAACGCCGAGGGTCGAGCCGGCGCGCACCTTTAGCGAGACGCCGTCGACCGCCTTCACATAGCCCTTGATCCGGCGGAACAGGCCGCGGCGGATCGGGAACCACACCTTGACCTTGTCGCCTTCGACCAGCACCGGCGCCGCGGGGTCGGCCGGCGGCACGCGGCCTTTTGGCTCGGCCGCCAGCAGGCGCCTGGTATAGGGATGCTGCGGCCGGGCGAAGATGTCGGCGGTCGGCCCGCTCTCGACGATCTCGCCTTGCGTCATCACGCAGACCCGCTCGGCCATGTGGCGGACGATCGAGAGGTCGTGGGTGATCAAGAGCAGCGCCATGCCGAGGCGATCCCTCAGATCGCGCATCAGCTCGAGGATCTGCGCCTGGATCGTCACATCGAGCGCGGTCGTCGGTTCGTCGGCGATCAGGATGTCGGGCTCGTTGGCGATCGCCATCGCGATCATCACCCGCTGGCGCTGGCCGCCCGACAGCTGGTGCGGGTAGGCGCCGAGCCGGCTCTCGGCGTCGCGCAGCCCGACCAGATGCAACAGTTCGAGGGTGCGCGCCCGTGCCGCCGAGGCCGACATGTGCTTGTGGATCAGCAGGGTTTCGGCGACCTGTTTTTCCAGCGTATGCAGCGGGTTCAGCGAGGTCATCGGCTCCTGAAAGACCATCGCGATGCGGTTGCCGCGGATCTCCCGCAGCCGCACCGGCGGGGAGCCGACCAATTCCTCGCCGGCAAGGCGGATGCTGCTTTCGGGCGTATGGGCGGCCGCCGGGTACGGCAATAGCTGCAGGATCGACAGCGCGGTCACCGATTTGCCCGAGCCGCTCTCGCCGACCAGCGCCAGTGTCTCGCCCCGGTCGAGGGTGAACGAGGCATGCTTCACCGCCTCGACCGCCGGCGCACCGCGCCAGCCGCCGAAACTGACGCCGAGATCGCGAACCTCTAGGAGGCTCATCGCAGATCCATACGAATTCTGCCGGGTTTTTGTGTCGTTCGTGCCCGGGCTCGGTCCGGGCATCCACGAGCGAGCGGTAGGTTCTTCGCGGGTCTCGTGGATGGCCGGACCAAGTCCGGCCATGAACGATGGAAAGTCGAGTTTGCCGCGACCGGGTGCTGGATTCCCGCTTTCACGGGAATGACGGAAGAACGGATGCTCATCGCGCGACTTTGCGCGGGTCGAACGCGTCGCGCACCGCTTCGCCGATGAAAATCAACAGGCTCAGCATGACCGCGAGCACGAGAAAGGCGGTGATGCCGAGCCACGGCGCCTGCAGGTTCGCCTTGCCCTGGGCCAGCAATTCGCCCAATGACGCCGAGCCGGGCGGCAGGCCGAAACCGAGAAAATCGAGTGAGGTCAGCGTCGTGATCGAGCCGTTCAGGATGAATGGCAGAAACGTCAGGGTCGCGACCGTCGCATTGGGCAGGACATGGCGAAAGATGATGACCGGATCGGAAACGCCGAGCGCCCGCGCCGCGCGGATGTAGTCGAAATTGCGCGCGCGCAGAAATTCGGCGCGCACGACCGCAACGAGGCCGGTCCAGGAAAACAGCAGCATCAGCCCCAGCAGCCACCAGAAATTGGGCTCCACGATCGTCGCGAGGATGATCAGCAGGTAAAGCACCGGCAGTCCTTCCCAGATCTCGATGAAGCGCTGAAAGCCGAGATCGACGAGGCCGCCGAAGTAGCCCTGCACCGCGCCGGCCGCGACCCCGACCAGCGAGGAGAACAAGGTCAATGCCAGCCCGAACAGCACCGAGATCCGGAACCCGTAGATCAGCCGCGCCAGCACGTCGCGCCCCTGATCGTCGGTGCCGAGCCAATCGGTGCCTGACGGCGCCGCCGGGTAGGGTCCCGGCGCGTCGGTGATCGTCCGATAGCTGAAGGGGATCAGCGGCCAGACGATCCAGCCCTTCTCATTGATCATCTGGTTGACCGCCGGATCGCGGTAGTCGGCCTCGCTCGGCAGAAACCCGCCAAAGGCGGTCTCCGGATAATTCCGGAACACCGGGAAGTAATAGGCGCCGTCGTATTGGATCAGCAGCGGCCGGTCGTTGGCGATGAACTCGGCGAACAGGCTCGCGAAGAACAGGACGAGAAAGATCCACAAGGACCAGAAGCCGCGGCGATTGGCGCGGAAATTGTCGAGCCGGCGCCGGGTCAAGGGCGTGATCCGCCGGCCGAGAAACGTGTCGCCCGCGGGCGGCAGAACCTGCCCCGGAATGCGCACCGGCGCTATGATCCCGACCGCGTCCTTCCTCTGCGTGGCAGTCGCCGCGCTGACCTCGTCGGGCTGCGGCAGGTCGTTCATTGCTGCTTGGGCGCCCCGCGTCCTTCGAGACGCGCCCCTGCGGGGCGCTCCTCAGGATGACGAGGTTTTGTGTGTGGCATTACGATTTACCGTCATCCTGAGGAGGCCGCGAAGCGGCCATCTCGAAGGACGGCCAATATCCGTCCGGGCCTTCCTCGGCAGCCCCTACTTCGCCCGCACCAGCTCCAGCTTGGCCCGCCCGGTGGCCCGCTTGCCGCCAAGGTGCTCGGCGGCGAGAATTTCGGCGATCTGCACCGCATTCAACGCCGCGCCCTTGCGCAGATTGTCGGCGGCGATCCACAGGCTGAGGCCGTGCGGGACGGTTGGGTCGCGGCGGATGCGGCTGACATAGACCGCATCCTCGCCGGCCGCTTCGGCCGGGGTGACATAGCCTTCATCGGCGCGATGATCGAGGACGATGATGCCGGGCGCCTTGCGTAAGGCGGCCCGCGCCCGATCCTCGGTGAGCGGGCTGGTGAATTCGATATTGACCGCCTCGGCATGACCAATGAACACCGGCACCCGCACGCAGGTCGCGCTGACCGCGATGTCGGGGTCGAGAATCTTGCGGGTCTCGACCGCCATTTTCCATTCTTCCTTGGTCGAGCCGTCATCCATGAAGACATCGATGTGCGGGATCACGTTGAACGCGATCTGCTTGGTCAGCTGCTCCGGCTTGATCGGGTCGTTGACGTAAACCGACCGGGTCTGGCTAAACAGCTCGTCCATCGCGGCGCGGCCGGCGCCCGAGACCGACTGGTAGGTGGCGACGACGATCCGCTTGATGGGCGCCAGATCGTGCAGCGGCTTCAAGGCCACCACCATCTGGATTGTCGAGCAGTTCGGATTGGCGATGATGCCGCGCTTCTTGTACTGCGCGATCGCTTCCGGATTGACCTCGGGCACGACCAGCGGCACGTCCGGCTCCATGCGGAAGCAGGAGGTGTTGTCGATGACGATGGCGCCGGCCTTGGTCGCGCGCGGCGCGAACGCCGCCGACACCTTGCTGCCCGGCGACGACAGCACGATGTCGATGCCGCGGAAATTATAGGTGTCGAGCGCCTGCACCCTGAGAATGTCGTCTTCGCCGAACGACACTTCCCGGCCCATCGAGCCCGACGAGGCAAGGGCGACGACCTCATCGACCGGGAAATTGCGCTCGGCGAGGGTGCTCAGGATCTCGCGCCCGACATTGCCGGTGGCGCCGACCACCGCTACTTTGAAGCCCATCTCGGGAACCCCCGGGTTGGAATGCGAATTGGGACTAAAGGTTGGCTGCTGACTTACGATGCCGGCCAGTGCTTTACAAGCGTCGGCCGACCTCGCCGAGCGGTTCGATCGGATGAAATTTGCCGAATTCTGGCCGTGCTATCTCGCCGCTCATGCCGATCGCCGCACCCGCACCTTGCATTATCTCGGCGCATCGGGCGCCTTGGCCTGTACCGTCGCCGCCGTAATCGCGACCGATTGGCGCTGGCTCGTGGCGGCGCCGATCGTCGGCTATGGGCCGGCCTGGCTGGCTCATGCCGCGTTCGAGCGCAACCGGCCAGGAACCTTCAGCCATGCCGTTTGGTCGCTGTTGAGCGATTTTCGCATGCTCGGCCTGTTCCTCGCTGGCCGTCTGGCCGGCGAATTGCGCCGGACCCATATCCAGAGATCAGGTCGAGAGGTGAGGTAGGAATGCCAACCGTGCCGCTGATCGAGGAAAGCGCCGCCAGCGCCGAGGTGCGCGCCGTGTTCGACGACATCCGGGCGACCCGCGATGTCGATTGGATCAACAATTTCTGGAAGGCGCTGGCCAACGATCCGGCCACCTTGCGGCGCACCTGGGAGAGCGTCAAGGAGGTCATGGCGCCCGGGGCGCTCGATCCCTTGACCAAGGAATTGATCTATCTGGCGGTCAGCGTGACCAATTCCTGCGGCTACTGCATGGCTTCGCACGGCGCTGGGGCAAAGCGGCTGGGCATGACCAAGGAGATGTTCGCCGAGCTGATCGCCGTCGTCGGCATGGCCAACGAGACGAATCGGCTGGCGGACGGCTATCGGGTTCCGGTAGACGAACGCTTCGAAAACCTGTTCTGATAAGGCGGCGCGCCGGCGCCGTGCGAGAGGCGCCTGGCGCAGGTAATCAACGCATTGAGGGTTATTTGAGAACCTCGGAGGATTTGATGAAGAACCCGTTCGACCGGAAGGCCGAGAACCTCGGCAACATTACCGCTCTCGAGCACGTCAATGTCGAGATCCCGGACCAGGGGCTGGCGAGCGACTTCTACCTGATGGGGCTGGGGTTCACCCGCGACCCCTACCTGTTCCCCGGCACCAACAACATGTGGGTCAATGTCGGCAAGAGCCAGTTCCACCTGCCGAGCGGCGAGCCGCTGGTCGTGCGCGGCCATGTCGGCGTCGTCTCCCCCGACCGCGGCGCTCTGCTGGAGAGACTGCAATCGGTGAAGAAGCAGCTCAAGGGCACCAAGTTCGGCTACAAGGAACACAATGATTACGTCGAGGCGACCTGCCCCTGGGGCAACAAGTTTCGCCTCTACAGCCCCGATGAGAAGCGCTTCGGCAAGATCAATCTCGGCATTCCCTATGTCGAGTTCACCGTCCCGGAAGGCACGGCGAAAGGCATCGCGCGCTTCTATGACGAGATCCTCGGCGCTCTGACCAAGGTCAAGGGAAACGGCGGCGGCAAGGCGGCGCACATCAAGGTCGGGCCGCAGC
>Ga0210400_10001264_pt1 | contig 25360 bp, 25 predicted proteins | sample IncBWH26MmetaG_FD_155456 | JGI IMG/M metagenome (GOLD analysis project Ga0210400, IMG submission 155456) | Forest soil microbial communities from Barre Woods Harvard Forest LTER site, Petersham, Massachusetts, United States - Inc-BW-H-26-M | ecosystem: Environmental > Terrestrial > Soil >...
CCCAACGTCGCGCTGTTCCAGCAAGTCCATGAAAAGCTGTGCGCCGTGCCGCTAAAGTATTGAAAAAGAAAGAGCCCGAACAACTTTTTTCTCGCATATGTCAACTGGTGGCAAAGTCTGCGCCGAAACAGCCTCAGAGAGAGAAAAACTCTCACGGAAAGCGAAAAACGGATCAACTTCACAACAACATCCGAGAAATTAGTTCGCAACTCCCAGTTCGAACAAACTTCGCTCCTCATCTGCCAAGCTGTGAGAAATGAGGGTTAGCCGAGAGTTTTCGCACCGTCCGCAAAAATACGCTTACAATTGCTCAAGACATCCCTGAAGATAAATATGGCTTCCGGCCGGCACTCGACACGCGCAGCGTCGGCGAACTGCTGGCGCATATTTCGGTGTCGTACAGTTTTCAACACCAAGTTCACGGACAGGAGCGCCGGACTTCGCTTGCCGGTTTTGACTTCCCAACACTCATGCAGCGCCTCAAGGCGGAAGAGAAGGTGCCACGGACAAAGGAGCAAACACTTGAGCTGCTTCGAACCTCCGGCGAAAAATGGGCCGGCTGGGTCGAGGGACTTACGGAGGATTTTCTGGCAGAACAGGTTGCGATGCCTCCGGCAGGGACGCCACCTTCCAGAAGCCGCTTCGACATGATCCTTTCGGTCAAGGAACATGAGATGCACCACAGAGGGCAGCTCATGCTGGTCGAGCGAATGATCGGAATCGTGCCGCACCTGACGCGCGACATGCAAGCCCGCATCGCCGCCGCGAAGAAGTGACTTAGCGTCGACCCATTGTTCGGGAGGCATAGACCGGCCGGAGGTTACTCGCAGGAGCCCACCTGTACGGATAGCCAGCTATCTCTTTGGCAATCCTAAATAGACATTCCGTCCCTTTGACCAGACCTTTTATAGAATGGATTTAGGCACACCCAACGGCCTTTGTCGGTAATGAGGCGACACGATGCCAGAAACCCAGTTCTCTGTCAGCCGTGCCAATCCGCGCTTCTCGTTTATCGCCGAGGCCGAATTGGCGATGCATGGTGATGGGCCGTGCCTCGTCGCGCGCATCTCCGAATTGAGCTCGCGTGGGTGCTACGTAGACACGGTTAGTCCGTTTCCAGTTGGCACGGAGTTGCGAGTCCGCATCCGCTACGGCTGCAGCACATGCGAGTTGCCAGGGAGTGTAATTTACACTCACTCCGGCTTCGGTATGGGCGTTCGTTTTGGAGAGACCAAGTCGGAGCATCGAACGACGCTCGATGCCTGGCTGGACGAACTCGCTCATAAATCGAGCTGACGTGCCGTCATATCTCCAAGTCACATACGCAATTACTCTGGAGGCCCAAAGGTTCATTTTAAAAGGAGGGACTGCGATGACGGGAGTATCGGACGGCGGATTTCTCCTACTACTTTTGAAGGTTTATGGGGCACTGCTTATCCTGGGACCGGTTTTACTCCGTGCCCAGTTCCGATTTAAAGCCAAACTCAATCCGCAATTGGTTCCCATCGAATCGCTGCCACCCGATGTTCAGCAGTTCATGGCGCCCCGCGTACAAAGTATTACAGGGCTGGGGTTCGAGCCTGTCGGGTATGTGAACCTTGGAACAATGGCGACTGGTACCGGGAGTTTCATGGCGCTTTTTAGCAATCCGCGAACCCTGGAATGGGCGGATGTCTCCGTCGTCAAGTCCGCCACAAAAATGGCCGGCTACATCGAGTTCATAACCCGATGCTCGAACGACTCTCAAGTGGACACGAATACAAACTCCACTGCTCCAGTGCTGTTTCCGTCACCCACCTATCATGTGTTCCGTTTCCCGCAAGTAAAAGATGCGTTCGCGCTGTATCGCGCGCACCGAATGCTCGTGCAGGAAAACATTGGAGGTTCGAAGCCGGAGTTGCCGCCGCGCGGACAAGAGCTGGCCGAATTGAAGCGGCGTCTGGAGCGATATGGCCCCCGCCAGCAAGAATGCGGCTACATGCATCTTGATAACTCCGGAGAATATTTCCGCCTGACCTGGAAAGGCGCAATCCTGGGGGCCTGGCGATCGGTCTGGCCAGTCTCATGGCTACGCCGCTGGTGGATGCAAAGCCGGAGCGAAGTTCGATTGCGCGCGATGGGCGTCGCACAATACCGGGCTACCTAGTCCGGCCAGCGCAGAACTTCAGAACAACATTTCGCAATAGTTCTCAGCACACGCCTCTTTCGGATCCCCACGTGTGGCGCATGCGAATTGACGCGGGCGCATGCGTTTCGCTACGATAAATTGTTCGCGCCTTCCGCGCAGCTGGTTGGCGCGTTCGGTGCCAACTTTCAACCTCCCGCCATGTACAATTGCCGCGAATGCGAGACTGAAATCAATCAAGCGACCGAGATTTGCCCGCATTGCGGCGCCGATCTGACGGTGTCCATCACCGGTGCGGCGCAACCTGCGGCGAAGCCATCTCTTCAAAAGATTCTGCTGCGGTGGGGCGTGCTACTGGGCGTTCTCCTCGCCGCGATCTGGAGTTTCTTGTGGTTCGTGGTGCCGGAACGCCAGGGCGACCCCACAACGCAGGCTGAAGCGCGCGCCGTCGCGTCCCTGCGGCAGGTGCGGGTCGCGCTGGCAGACTACGCGTCAACGCAGCGGGGAGCTTATCCGCGGGAATTCGAAGCGCTGGGTGAGCCGGTACGCACGGCGGCGCAATACGCGCAGAGCGTCAACTACCAGATCCAGTACACGCCAGGTCCCGCCGAGGCCGACGGCTACATCCACAGCTACGCACTCCAGGCCCGCGCGGGCAACTACGGCTTCCTCAGTTTTTATACGGATAATAGCGGCGTGGTGCATGCAACGCGCGAAAACCGCCCCGCCACCGCTCAGGATTCCCCCTACTGAGTCGCGCGCCTCACACACGCGGCGGTGTTGCGGTAGTTTCCACAAGACGCTAGGTGCTATGCTTTCACCCGGCACGCCTTTGATGGCAGTGCGTTTTCGGCCAGCTTCTTCGTGGAGAGGTGCTGGATTGGCCGAACAGGGCTGACTGCTAAATCGTAAGTATTTATTTCTAAAAGACTTACAGGAATTACCATGGAGCGCCAGAAACTGCCTTAACTTGCTACGTATCAGCGACTTCCGGACGATTCCTTCGCCCTTTTTGATAATTGGTGTTAGATCAGAGTAGGTACAAAATTGAAACAGAGTTTTGACCTGCTGAAACCGAATCAAAAGCGAATCAATCTCCTTAACAGGGGTCTCAAAGATCAGCCCTGTTCCAACCCGCTAGAGTATAATTGCAGCAGGGCATTGCGAATCATGCCGGTTCCTCGCACACACCACTACATTCCCGTTTTCTATTTGAAAGGATTCACATCGCCAAGCGTCGGCGACAAGGGATATTTATGGGTGTACGAACAGGGCAAACCCTTTCATCGCGTTTCTCCTGTTTGTTGATTTGAACTGCCACACATTTTCACGCGCCGCGTCAATATGAGACTCATTTTGGTTCCATCGGTTGTAAAGTCCCACGACGCAACGCACGTTCCTTCATTAAAGCGAAAAACACAGGCACCAGAATCAACACGTGGATCGTGGATGTAATCATGCCGCCGACAAGCGGAGCGGCGATCGGCTTCATCACGTCTGAACCAACTCCCGTCTCCCACAAGATGGGGACAAGACTCGCTAACACGACGCTCACTGTCATAAGTTTTGGGCGCAATCGCTGGACCGCACCTTCGATCACTGCGGTCTCGATGTCTTCGTGGCGCAATGGGATGCCGCTTGCCAGGCGATGGTCTAATGCTTCGTGCAGATAGACGACCATAACAACGCCTGTCTCAACCGCGATTCCAAACAACGCGATGTAGCCCACCCACACGGCAACGCTGAAGTTATACCCCAGAAGCTTTTGGAGAATCAGTCCACCTGTCAGAGCATAGATCGTGGGAAAAATGAGGACGGCGGCCTCTGCGACCGAGTGAAATACCATATAGAGCAACAAGAAGATGACGAAGAAAACTACCGGCAGAATAACTAGCAGCCGCTCCTTTGCACGCAGTTCAAATTCATATTCACCTGACCACTTGTAGATGTAACCGGGCGGCAGCGCGAGCTTCTGATGGAAGAGATTGTTTGCGCTCGTAACGAAGCCGCCGTAGTCCTTGGTATTCAAATCGATGTACACGTAGCCGGTCAAGGCTCCGTCCTCATCGCGGATCATGGATGGCCCACGCGAGAAGGAAATCTTGGCGACTTCGGCAATGGGAATCTGCGCGCCGGTGGGTGTGGCGATCAGGACTCGTCTAAGTTCCTCAACGTTGTCTCGAAAGTCGCGGTTGTAACGGACGTTGACCGGATACCGCTCGCGTCCTTCGATGTTTTCGGTCACCATTTCGCCGCCGATTCCCGAAGTGACTGCCCGATGCACGTCCGCCACGGTGAGTCCATAGCGTGCAGCTTCCATTCGATTGGGTTCGATATTGACGTAGAAGCCCTGCGAAACACGTTCGGCAAAGATCGACCGGACACTTGGAATATTGGCTAGAACCTGTTGCATCTGCGCCGCGACTCGCTGGATTCCGTCCAAACTGGGTCCTTGAATCTTCATGCCCAGGGGTGTTTTGATTCCAGTGAGTTCCATGTCAAGGCGGTTCTCGACTGGCATCGTCCAAGTATTGGAAAGACCAGGAAACTGCAATTTCGCGTCCATTTCCTGAATGAGCTTTTCGTATGTCATTCCAGAACGCCATTGGCCCCGCGGTTTGAGGGTGATCGTCGTGTCGTACATGTCGAGCGGGGCATTGTCGGTGGCGCTGTCGGAGCGTCCTATGGTGCCAAACACGCTCTCAACTTCTGGGAATGTACGAATGATCTTGTCTTGTTCCTGAAGCAACAGGGAAGCCTGCCCGATGGAGATTCCTGGCAAGGCAGACGGCATGTAGAGCGCAGAGCCCTCGAACAGCGGCGGCATGAATTGACTCCCGATCTTCGTCGCCAGAGGTAACGTAAGGATCAGAAACACCAAGTTGAGAAGCAAAGTCGTCTTGCGAAAGCGCAGGCACAGACGCAGAACTGGAAGATAGATGGCTTGTGTCAAGCGAGAAAGCGGATTCCTGGATTCTGGTCGGAGTCGGCCCCGGATGAAGAGAATCATCAGGACAGGGACAAGGGTAATTGCAAGCACTGAGGAGAAGCCAACCGCCAGCGTTTTCGTCCACGCCAGAGGGCGAAACATCCTGCCTTCTTGATCTTCCAACAAGAAAACAGGCAAGAAGGACACCACAATGATGACCAGTGAGAAGAAAATAGCGGGACCAACCTGTTTGGTAGAATCGAGCAGAATGCGTATTCTCGTCGGCTCCCAGATAGGACCTGGTTCCGCAGCTTGATGCTCCGACAATTGCCTGTACCCGTTTTCGACCATGACGATAGCCGCGTCCACGAGTACGCCAATCGCAAGTGCCAGGCCGCCGAGCGACATGATGTTCGAACTCACATTGAGGTAGTACATTGGGATGAAGGCCGCGATAACCGCGATGGGCAACGTTAGAATCGGAATCAGCGCGGAACGGAAATGAAACAAGAAAACGACGATGACGACGCTGACGATAATCGCCTCTTCGAGCAAGTCGCGCTGGAGCGTGTCAATCGATGAGTGAATCAATCCCGAGCGGTCATAACCGGGGACGATTTCAACTCCTGCTGGGAGGGACGGTTTGATTTCTTCCAGCTTTGCCTTGATGCCGTTGATGACGCTCAGAGCGTTCATGCCGTCGCGCATTACGACAATCCCGCCAACGGTTTCTCCTTCCCCCTGCCATTCCGCAACCCCTTCCCGAATATCTGGACCGAACGTGACTGTACCGAGATCACGGACGAGCACCGGAGTACCATTCTTGGTTGCAACAGGAACGGTCTCCAAATCGCTGAGTGAATGCAGATAACCTAGACCGCGGATCATGTATTGAGCCCCGCCCATTTCGAGCAGGCGTCCTCCAACTTCGTTCGTACTGTCCCTAACTTTTTCAATCACAGTGGAGAGTGGGATTCCGTAGGCGCGTAGTTTGTCAGGATCGACGTTGACCTGATACTGGCGAACAAAACCTCCAATGGTTGCGACTTCCGCGACTCCGGGAACAGTTGCGAGTTGGTAGCGCAGATACCAATCTTGAATACTTCGTAAGTCGGCCAAGCTTCGTTGATGAGTGTGGTCCACTAAGGCATATTCATAGACCCATCCGGCCCCGGTCGCATCCGGGCCTATGACGGGGTGAATGCCTTCCGGCAATCGTCCTTGGATTTGCTGCATATATTCCAGAACGCGCGACCGTGCCCAGTAGAGGTCCGTCCCATCTTGAAATACGACGAAGACGTAAGAGTCTCCGAACATCGTCTGCGCCCTTACGGCTTTTACGTGTGGGGCCGCGAGTAGAGTAGTCACGATGGGATAGGTCACTTGATCTTCAATAATGCTCGGCGGCTCTCCCATCCAGGGAGTATGAATAATGACTTCAACATCAGAGATGTCCGGCAAAGCATCAAGCGGGATGCGGCGCAGTGCCCAGATTCCCGTGAGCACCAGCAACAATGTCCCAGTGAAGACAAGGAAACGATTTCGCGCACACCAGTCAATCCATCGGGCGATCACGCTACATCCCTCCAGTGGCGTTCACGCTCAATTGCTTGCTTGCAATAACCTGCCCATTTTTCTTCGCCAGAATTGCGGTCTGCCAGGTTCCACCGCTTCCAAGCTCGCCTGAACCTTCGTAAATGCCATTGCCTTTGTCGTTGAGAGCAACTGGAGTGCGCAGGGCTGCCATTCCCATTTCCGGCATCGCAGGCATCGAGAGCGTTACGAAAACCTCCGCGCCGGAAATCGGGGTACCGCTGGTGTCCGTGAGCTTCACGCGAAAAACGTTGCTGCCCTTATGAGGCGGACTCGGATCGGATGCCAAGTCGACGTTTGCCTGGGGAGCATTCATCGCTGACGCGGCACCGGCTCCGGGTGGAGGTGGAACAAATGTCCCAAGTGCAGCCTGAAGCTGGCTCTCCGAGTCGATCAGGAAGTTTGCGGACGTAACAATTTCCTCTCCTGCCTTCAAGCCTTTTAGCACGATAAAATCGTCCCCCACACGCGAACCCAATTCGACTTCGCGCGGTTCGAGATACCCGTCGCTTCGTTCCACAAATGCGATTTGCCGAATGCCGGATTGAAGGACACCGCTCGCAGGAATGACGAGTTGGCGACCCATTGGCACCTTTAGCGCGACGTCTACAAACATTCCGGGTTTAAGCTGAAGATCGGAGTTTGAGGAAACGATGCGGACTTTCGCTGTCCGCGTTTCCGCGTCGAACTGCGGATAGATGAAGTCCACGCGGCCACGGAACGTTCGGCCAGGAAAAGTGCTCACGGTCAGGATGGTGGGATCGCCAATCTTGATGCGTCCGAGATCGTTCTGAAATACCTGGGCCTGAACCCAAACGCTCGATAGATCGGCCACGGTAAAAAGGCGCATCTCTGGCTGAACCGCGACGCTCGGGAGTGCATTGCGTTCCGTGATGTAGCCTGCGACCGGGGAATCAAATTCGAGTTCCTGCTGCACCTGGCCGGTTGATTCCAGCCTCTCGATTTCCTTGTTGGGGACGCCCCACTGTTTCAGTCGCTCACTGGCCGCGTCGAGGAGCGAGGCTGCGCTAGAGGCGACACCCGGCACCGTACTCTGCGCGACGTGCAACTGATTTTGTTTCGCCACGAGGTACTCACGTTCGGTAGCCACAAGATCGGGGCTGTAAATGGTGAACAAGGGCTGACCTTTGCGAATGTATTGGTACGTGGCGTCCGCGAAAACCTTCTCGATATAGCCGGAGAACCGAACTTGAACGTAAGCCAATTTGGTTTCGTCCACGGACACGTTGCCTGTCGTATGAATCTCGTCTTCGACAAGCTTTCGTTCGACCTTGCCGGTTTTCACTCCGATGCTCTGCAATCGCTGCGGAGAGATTTGAAGCGGGACCAAAGGCGTCTCCGTTGATTCCTGCGACGACATGGGGGGTTGTGCAGTGGGTGCAGACACCTGAGGAGCCACGTTCGCCGCTGGCTTGAGTATTCGGTAATGAAGCCATAGTGCAATAACAACGACGGCGAGCACGACGTTGCCCACAAGTGCCAGCAAGAAGCTTGTGCGATAGGTTCTCATTGCTTCCCCTCTTCTTCGTGCAACGACAATCCCGTGAGTTCTTCGATCCGCGCCAACGCCGTTTCACGTTCGGCGACGTTCTGCCAGTACTCCTCGTCTTGGTGGAGAACATCGAGGAATGACGTAAGCAATGCCGGGAAGTCTTGACGATTGTTTTGGTATGCGGCGACGCCGGCCTCGAATCCAGCGCGAGCCTGAGGAATCAACCCGTCCCTGTATATCTTCAACAGTTCGGCGGACATCTGCGCTGTTTCGTATTCAGTCTGAAGTTCGAAGGCGACTTTTTGTGTCTGAATTTCATGCTCGCTGCGGGAGCGATTGAGGTCTGCTTCTGCCTGTGCCAATTCCGGTCGTTGCTTGCGGGTGCGGTAGATGGGAACACGAACGCTGAAACTGAGCATGTAATAGGCACGGAATTGTGTCGGGTCTGTGCGTTGCCACATATATTGGAGGCTGAAATCGGGATAGAAATCCTTATGGGCAAGATCGACTTGCAAGCTCTGTTTCTCAATCATCTTCTGCGCACCAGAAATTTCCGGATTCTGGCTCTTCGCAACCGAAAGGAGTTCGTCGAAAGTTAATGGGATTGGCGTGTCAGATAGGTCGGCGGGTTCTACGTCAGGCGAGGATTGCTGGCGATTGAGAAGATGCTTGATTTGCGCCTGCGACTTTGCGACTTCGAGATGGTGCATAGTAATCTCGCGGAGAAGTTTTGTTCGTTCAAGCTGTGCCTGTAGCAGATCGTGTTGATTCCCCATCCCCGAGCGATAGCGAGCGTCGGCTGCCTTTTCGACTTGCTGTAGCAGTTCCCCGTCGCTTTCAAGGATTCCTAGCGTCTTGGACAGAAACGAGAGTTGGAAATATGCCGCTTTGATTCCGGCGAGGACTGACCGGCGAACGGATTCGTACTGTTGCTGTGCAACATCGGCATCTCGTTTAGCCATTTCCCCTCGGAGGCGTAGTTTCCCTGGATAGGGGAAGTCTTGAGAAACACCAAGACCGACGTAGGCGAAGTCACTGTTCGTATACCCAGCGAATGGCCGCGGACTTCCAACATTGACTTGCTGCGCCGTGAACTGCGGATCGGGAAGCGTTGAAACTTGCGACGGTATCTGCCTTGCGGATTCCCAACCTTGTCGCGCGGCTGCAATTTGTGGATTGTTCTGTTCCCCCTCGGTCAACAAATCTTTTAGCGGAGTGGGCTTTTGATGAACATGTACTTCCTGTGGGGCGCTAGTTTGGTCCTGGCCGAATGTTACAGGCGCGCTTACAAACGAAAACAGAAACAGCGCCAACAGAGCGCGCCACTGAAACGTATTACGTTGCGACACTTCGCCGCCTGATGCTGACATTTATTCGCCTCCTGAATAGCCTTGGGAACTCCTAGCTGGTTACGTTCAGCCGTGGATGTGGAGACACGAACATGGGTGCGATCCCGGCGTACCAGCTAGCTCTAGATCAGGAGTGAACTGTGAAGAGTGTATAGCTCTGGCGGATAATATCGCTGTAGGCCAAATGAAGACGATATAAAGGGCACGAATATCGCGGTTTCAAGAATGGGTGCATGTTCAACGACCGCGACTGTTGGCACGTCCAGTAAGACACGAGCCTTCACCAGCATCCTCGGCAATTCAGTGGAAGTCATCGTCTTACAGCAACCATGACTTTGGTTCGCTGGTGTGCAGGCTGACGTGCCGCAGCACTGCATAGCTTGCTGATCCTGCGAAAACGCAGACATGCAATCCGCGAATTGCAGAAGCAACATTGCTCCGACTATCAAAAGCATGAATGCTTTCTTGCCAATCATCTTATCCAGAGTAGAAGCATTAAATCGTCAAGTCAAGAAGCAGCTTGAGCGCACCGTTCCCCACTAGCCTTTGAAGACGCCGATGCGACTTGTGGATCACTTGTATTTACTGGACAAGACACAAAAAAGCCGACCCCGGTTTAGAGGTCGGCTCGAGAATGTGTCTGTGTTTTTCGCTACAAGGTGCGTATGAGTCTTAGTTAGTTGAGCGCGCCAGAACTGAACCCAGTGAAGTTGCCCAGGTTGAGTTGTTTGAGTTTCGCCAGCGTGGATGCGTCAGGTAACTTTCCGCTCGAATCGAAAATGCGCTACGCATCGGCTGTGGTTTCATCGAGTGGCCCACCGAAGGCGAAGAACCCCAGAACCCGCGCAATCTTTTCGCGGATCAACGCGAGTAATTCTCGGTCGGGCTCCGTCGCGGCGAGAATTTCAATGCCAGCGAGAATGGCGTGCGTGGAAAACTGGTCGGGCAATTCGCCGAGCAAGGGATAGTCGTCATCCGAAAAACGCACGCCGAAGAAAAGTTCGGTAGTGGCGCACAACATTTCAACGTCTCGTCGTACAGTTTCGATATTCATTTTTGATCTTGGAATCTGAGGAGTTGATACGCCGAGCCGAGCAAGCTCGCTGATTATCGGATCGTTTTTCTCAGTCGTAACCGGGAAGGGGTTGGCGGTTCCGAGAGCATTCGCCGGTCGTTGTAGCGGCTGGCCCGTGATGTCCAGCGAGGGCGCGGCACCTTGGAAGTTTGACCAGGAATGCGTAACTCCACGTTCAGCGCGAGACCTTCGGGATGTCTGATCGTTGGGTCGGCAGCTTCGGCGATGTTAGCTACGCCGGCCGGAACGAACGAGGCGACTTGTTTGTCGATGAAGTTTGAGACTTTCTTTCCTGACGGGTCCTCAAGAGCTTGCAGAAGATTGGACATCTGCATGAGGAACGGGAAATCGTTCACGTTTCGCATAATGTGCGCGACCGCAGTGTCGGCTTTGCTCTGTGTCACTTCTGAAGAATCGCCGCCGTGAGTTCCTGTGATGTGCCCTTGCAAAGTGTGAGACGAAATGGCCGCAGCGATGCTGGAACCAACGAGGCCGCGCGCCTGGGCGTCTATGTCACCCTTGGCGAGACCTTTGAACAGGCCGTAGGGTGAATACTCGCCGGACTCTTTAATTGAGTTGATCGGCGTCTTGAAAAATGGAAACAGATATCGGCCGAGCGGCATGGTGTTAATGAGTCGCTGCGTTGCCTTACCAGTTTTGCCCAACTCGGATTGATCCTCCCGGGCGCGAAGACGCGAGACCGTGTTGTGTCACGGGACGAAGAACAGAAGTACCTAGCCGTCTGTACGGAGCCGCCGCGAAGCATTGCAATGGTGTTGGTGGACACCGGCCTTCGCCTGAGGAATGTTTTATAGGCTGAAGTGGGAGTGCATTACGTTCAAGGACGGCGGCGGACAGATTTTCAACGAGCATGGCAAATCAGCCGCCGCGCGGCGTTTGATATCCATGACGAACCGGGTTCATGCTATTCTGTCTCATCGTTGGGTTGCAGCGGGCGAACCGTTACAAGGATGGGTTTTTCCAGCGGAGAAAGCGAAGGTCGGCCACGTGGTACCGAACACGATCTATCAACCGCACCCGGACGCCGTGAAGCAAAGCGGCGTGCGACCGTTCGTTCTTTATTCGTTGCGACACACGTTCTTAACCCGTCTCGGGCAGTCCGGTTGCTCGCCGTGGACGCTCGCTAAGATCGCCGGGCATTCGAAAACGTACGTCCACGCGAGCGATGACGAAGCTTCGACCGCGATCAAAAACATGGAATCATCTGAAACAAAATCGAAACAAAATCAAAAACGACGCGTCATGAGAATGAAGGCCAACATTCGCATATCGCGTTCTCTTTCAAAGGTTTAGCAGTACAACGGAGAGGTGCTGGAGTGGCCGAACAGGGCTGACTGCTAATCAGTTTCACCCCAAAAGGGTGACGGGGGTTCGAATCCCCACCTCTCCGCCATCGCAAAAATCATCAGTAAACATGCGGCTATTTGCGCCTTGCTACTATTTTTGTCGATGGTTACTTGGAATTCAAATTTAAAACTGGCTGGAATTTTAGTCGGAGGATACGTCTCACGCCTGTTTTTGGCCGTCCAGTTGTTGTAGGAGCCAGAGTCTCTACCTTAAATAAGGTAGGAGTCCGGAGTGGAATCCATATGCAGAACGGCTTTCGCAGGCTACAACGGTCTTGGAAACCGTCGTGCTCAGACTAACCTGCTGGTCGCACGCAAGAGATTGGTTAGCCCAAACCCACTGATTGTAGGGTTGCGCGGAGGTCCTTCATAAGCAGCATGAGTTGTTTGGGATCAAGCGGAGAGGGTTCAAATCCGAATTTTCTGTAGAAGGTCACAGCGTCTTCATCGATGGCGTGAACCAACATCGCCCTAGCGCCGATAGCATCGGATGCGATCATAGCTCGCGACAAGGCGTCAACCAGCATGGTCCTGCCAAGCCTCGCTCCGTGTTCCGTGAGGTCAAGCGCGAGACGCGCAAGCAAAATGACGCCAATCGGATGCTTTGCGAGTCCTTTTGCGATGCGAGCCGGTGACTCTTCCCTGCGGACTGAGCCTGCTGAGAGAGAGTAATACCCGACAACCTTACCAGCGCGATGAAGGACGTAGGTGCGAGCTGAATCATTCTGTTGGTTTGTGAGAGCGAATCGGCGGAGCCAATCATTAAGAGACGCTTTTCCGCAGTCGAATAATGAAAGGTCATGATCCTTCGTCAGCTTTTCAATGACGGAGAGAGGTTCTCTATTTTGGTTCGGAGAACTGCTTGTCACTTCCGAGATCCGCGCTCAAGAACGCCAGTTTCAGAAAAAAGGCGCGCTAACCCTGGCTTTATCTGAGCCGGTCTGTCGAGAGCCTCGACAAACACCTTCCATTGTTTAGGAGAGACGATGAACTCGCGTTTGTCGGCAAGGACGTGCTCTGCCTGCAAACAGGCGCTATCTAGGATGAAGTCTGTCACGCTAATGCCAGTCGCCTCGGCACCAGTACGAATGAGATTTTCTTGACGGTCTGTGGCACGGAGATTAATGCGCCTAGTTCTGATTGTTCTAGAATGCGATACTCTCACAGCTACCTCACATCTGTATTGTACGTACATTGTATGTCATAAGTTTGGGTTCGTCAAGAGTTCATCTCGGTCGCTTCCAGATCGAGGCGCCCCGTGTTGCGCCGATCCTGGAACACCACCCGCAAGAACTGCTCTACTTCGCGCGTGATCTCTTGCCGGATCGCTTCGACCGTTTTTTTTTAAGCTCCGTTTCGGACTCCTCCTCGAGAGGCCGCAAACGGCAGATCTTCGCGTTGGTTCCCAGAAACTCACGAGTGAGCTGCTGGAATTTCCGGAACTCCTCCACTTCTCGCTCGGCTTTCTGGATCGCCGCAGGCGTGGGCAATGCTTCCGAGATCGTCTTACCCTCGACCTTATAGGTGAGCCGGAAATTGGGGCCGTGACCCGGCTGACCGGGTTGATGGCAGTGACACTCTGGTTTACCGCATCGACCCGAGGTGGCGGTGATGCTGCCGGGGCGAAGGTCGCCGAGCTCTGCAATGCGATGAGCAATCACTTCACGTCGCTGTTCTAAATCAGAAAGCGAATCGGGCATGTGGTGGTCCTCCTATTCCGAGCGTATATAATACGCCAGGACATGGCCACCCGAAAACGATATTAGCCCCTTCTCCCTTTAAAGTCGCGCACCCCCAGACGGCGACCTGCATGACCTAAAGAACGAACACTTCGGCGGTTCTTGAACGAAGCGCTCGGTCAAAAGTGACAAGCTTCAAACCCGCCACGGCTGCAAATGCCAGAAGATAGGAATCCGCCCACACTTTCGGCGAAGAAGTACCGAGTCTAGACTGCCGGCGGAATTCAGGCTCTATTGCCTCGGGTTCGGCTAGGTATGCGACCCTGTCGTCCGCGCAAACCTTGTCCCATAGTTCCCAAGCCTCAGGCATTTTTCTCACGTCGTTTCCCATCACAGCTGCCGAGGTGAGAAGGCGAAGCACTGTCAACTGCGTGAATCGGCAGAAAAAGAACTTCTCTTCTGAGGACCTCTCAAGCCACTCCCGCGCCCTTTCGGAATGAATATGTCGACCCCACAGCAGAGCCAGCCAAACATTGGCGTCAAGGAAATTCAATGTGTTCATAGATCTGTTCGTTGGTCAAATCAACTTTCGGCCCATCTGACGCGATGAGGGGAAACTTGACCCTCTTGGAACGAGGACGCTTGCCTTCGATGAGAGTGACCCGCACGCCCAAAAGGATCAATTCGCGGATCGACCGTCCTTGCGCGGCAGCTTGCTCCTTAAGCTTGCGGTAAAGGGACGCGGGGATATCGACGGTCGTCCGAATAGCTTGCTCTTTCATAAACCAATTCTCCCACGAATGCCATAAATATGGAACGCCTTTTCAGCGGTCTTTCGCGGGTTCAGCTGAATGGAGTGCAGATGCATTTTCGTTTAGTGCTACTATGTGCAAATATCAGTGTCGTATGGTACACAGGAGATTCTGGCTGAAACTGCTCGAACGCGCATGGAAGGAGCGATCCGTCGTCTGGCTCGCTGGCGTGCGGCGGGTTGGGAAAACCTGCCTTAGTCAGGATCTCCCCGAAGTTGAATATTTCGACTGTGAACTCCCTCGGGTTCGCCGCATGATGCTTGATCCAGAGAGCTTTCTCGACGGTCTGGTCGGCAAGCGCGTCGTGTTGGATGAAATCCACAGGCTACAGAACCCGTCAGAATTGCTCAAAATTGCAGCCGACCATCATTCACGCACACACATTGTGGCGACGGGTTCTTCGACTCTGGGGGCTTCGAAAAAATTCAGAGACACGTTGGCGGGACGGAAGAGGGACCTCTGGCTGGCGCCGATGTGTCTCCTCGACATGGACGACGCGAACCAGACGGACCTAAAGCACCGTTTTCTGCGGGGCGGCCTTCCTCCCTTCTTTCTGCCGGAGAAACACCCAGAACGCGACTTTCAGGAATGGATGGACGCTTACTGGGCTAAGGATATCCAGGAACTCTTCCGTCTGGAGCGGCGAGATTCGTTCCAGCGATTCACCGAACTTGTCATGGTACAAAGCGGCGGCATCTTTGACGCAACTCGATTTGCCCGCCCTTGCGAGGTAAGCCGGCCAACCATCACAAACTACCTCCGCGTTCTTGAGGCAACGTTCGTCGCGCATGTCGTTCGCCCCTTCAGCACTCGTCGGCCCACTGAGATAGTCGCCGCGCCTAAAGTCTATGGTTTCGATACCGGTTTCATTTGTTACCACCGTGGCTGGCAGGACTTGCGGGATGATGACCTTGGGACGCTGTGGGAGCATTTCGCACTGAATGAAATTATGGCACGCTCGCAGAGCCGGGAAGTGTTCTATTGGCGCGATAAGCGCGGGCACGAGGTTGACTTTGTCGTCGCGACCCACCGAAAGAGACCACTCGCCATCGAGTGCAAATGGTCCGCGAACAATTTCGATCCCACAAATCTTGTTGCATTCCGGTACCAACATCCGGAAGGTGACAACCTCGTCCTCGCTCACGATGTGGAGCGTGCTTTCACCCGCAGCTATGGTGACCTAAGAGTGCGCTTTGATGGCATTCGGTCTTTCGCTGATTCGATTTCTTTGTAGGCCCAGTGAAGCGCCATTGCTCAGCGCAGGTCCCCGAAGGCAGTGGAATGCTGGATCGAGCTCTGCGCAAGCTTCCGCCCGTCGTGTGAACGTGGGGGACGATATTGAAGCTCCCCCCGTTTTGAAAAAGCCACCCCCCCAGCAACAGTCTGTTTTGCTACTACTCTTGCTACTCCTTCCGGTCGATTTGATCTCTTTCGGACCCGCATAAACACTGACGATTCTTCAAATGGAAACATGGCGTTGATAACAAAAGACATACCAACGCTCACCGCCACCTCACCTCCCCGTCACCAATTGGGGCTTCAATCCCCCGCCTCTCCGCCATAACTTAAAACACCATCAATATGAGAGTATTCGCATCTTGCTGGCGATGCGACAATCGGGCAGGCCACAATCCTGCCAAGGCCAATGGCACGACGCCGCCGCACCACTATAAATAAACCCAAAGGTTAATTACACGACACAGTACTATTCACGTGGCCTTGTGGCTCCTTCACAGTTGAGCGTGTGAGGAGCCAGATTGTCAGCACCTTTTGATATCTTCAAACAGCAACCTGACGGCAATGCCTATTGGGTTGAGGCGGCGCAAGACTTCGAGACTGCCAAAGCACGCGCCCAGGATCTGGCAGAACATTTTCCCGGCCAGTACGTCGTTGTTGATAATACGACAGGGGAGCAGCTTTTCATCGGATTGGATGACACGAGGCCGAACTAGCTTCCGCGGCGAGTTCCTTTCTAAAGTGTATCTTGAACATATCCCCGCATCGCTTGAACCTCGGTAAGATCCTCGACGCACATTAGCTCGCCGGGTAGAGACCACACGTTAACCTTATACGCGACGTCTCTGTTTTGAGACTCGTAGAATTTAGCGTCCGAAAACGAGAACCCGAAAGTTTCCCGGTTTGGGTGTCGGCAGCGGATGGGGCTGTTTTTCAGTGGGAGCGGCCGGCGGATTAAAATCGGCGGTGCTCAGAAAAAGCTTGTGGGTCTTCGGATCAATCTGAATCGTCCTGGCTCCGTACTCACTCTTGACAGTCTCAACCTCGCTGAACTTGTCAGGTGAGTCTTCGTGGTAAATGTGGATCATGCCTTCGCGCGTCGATACGAACAGCAGGCCCGTGGCCGGCTCAAAGGCGTTCGCGTCGACTCCTGCAGAAATAGGAAACGACTGGATGACATTTCCAGTGTCGGCATCGATCATTGACACGATCTGAGGATTGCGGCCTGAGGAGAATAGCCGCCGGGTCTTCTGGTCTATTGCCATGGAGACGGGCTGTCCTTCCGGTGCGGTCGGCCACCGCGCCTTGACCACGTTCGTGCGAGCGTCGATAGATAGAACCTCATTTTTTTCCTGATTATTGTCGTAGACCATCCCCTTGCCATCAACAGCCGGGAACTGTACGGCTCCGCCCAGCTCAATGTTCGTTATAACGGTTTCCTTCACCGGATCGATAACGGTCGTGTTGTGGCTATCTCCGTTGAAGACAAATATGTGTTTTGTGACCGGTTCGTAGATTATTGCATCCGTGTCGACCTGGTTGGTCTTGATTTCACCGGTGACCTTTAAGGTCTTCAAATCGAAAACGACTACCTTCTGGACGTCCGCGGCAGTCCGAGCGTCACCGTCAGTAACGAATCCTTTGCCAAGCTCTTTAACCAAAGCAATTCCGTGAGACCGGATCAGGCCGCCAATTCTGCCCACCACAGAGTAATCATCGGCATTGAGGACCACGACCTCCGCGCCGTGAGAGACGTAGACGCGACGTGTGTCGGTATCGATCGTAATGTAGTCGTAATACTCATCGCCGCCGGGGGCTGGGGGTAAAGAAATCGTTTTAATTAGGTGATAACCTGGGGCCGACGATTTCTCTTGAGCATGGGCGCACAGCAGAAAACCAGCGCTTAAAAGTGCAAAGAATAGACTCATTGCAAAACGGCCAAGGGTACAAACCTTCATCGAATCGCTCCTTTAATTAGTGTCCTGCCGTAGTCGTAGGCCCTAAACGAAAACTTGTCGCAGAGAGCCATTTTCAGCGCAGATTCTATCATGGCGGCGGGGTTCCCAAGGCGTTTTGCGGTACAAGAGCAGTAGTGGCGCATGCATTTACTACGGCCGAACTCTCAGAAAATAACCTGATCGACGCATTCTGTCAGTGGGTGGGCGCGGTTATTTTGTAAATTGACATTCACTCTGAATCAGAAGGAGCCAGCCGAAGCGGCGGCAATCATTCAAACAGAATTTTCGCCATCATCCCCTTGTCTTCGTGATTGAGGAGATGACAGTGAAACACGGACATGCCCCTGATCACGGGATCGGTGAAGTCCATAATGACGTCGACAGTGCCGCCGGTTGGAACATTCACGGTATCCAACCACACTGGATCGGCGATCGGCTTACCGTTTTCGGCGTAAGGTAAAAAATGGACTTGATGGATGTGCATGGGATGCAGTTCCCGAGAAGCATTAACAATTGTCCAATGCTGAAACGTTCCCACCTTTGCGCGCACTAGCGGTGCGGCATCCGCGGCGAATTTTTCTCCGTTGATGTAAAAACCCTTCTTGTCTTCCGTGAAGGTCAGGATGAATCGCGGAGGTTTTTTTTCTTCCGCCGTGAGGTCCACGGTTTTGAAATCAGGTTTGAGCGAGCTTTCCTCGATTTTGTTTAAATCTGTAGCACGCCGCGGAACGATGTCGGCCAGCACCATCGCTGGATTCGGATCGCCGTCTGGTCCTGTATCCACACAGCGGGAAATCAGATGTCGCGGGGTGCCGGCTGCCGGACCAGTGACGACGGCTTCGAGCCTGCCCGCCGGCGGTAACAGGACATGATCGGCAGCACGCGTTCGGTGATTAGGGTCGTGATGGGCAATGGGCATCCCGTCCATAGCCACGATTTCAAACGTTTGACCCTCAAGTTGCAAGTCCAAGTAGCGATCCGCGGAGGCGTTCACGAGACGCCAGAACTGGTGCTCGCCTGGAGCGACTTCAATTGGAGGCCGCACGGACCCGTTCACTGTCATGACCTCTTCTGGTGGCTCTGGCTCCGCGCCGCAAATATCCGAGCTCAGTTCCACGCGTTGCTTCAAGGCAGTAGATTGGGGATCGCTGGCCACCGAACGGCCCCGCACAACCAGGATGCGTTCCGGCATGCCTGCCAGCGGCGGAAAATAGGATTCTATTCCTTCGATCACGAGGGCGCCAGACATGCCGTCGAGCACCTGCCTGTAGCTCTCTCCATGTGGGTGAGTGTGATACCAATACAACCCAGGCGGGTGGTTTTTCGGAATCTGAACGGTGTAACTGAGCGATTTTCCGGGCATGGCCATCATGTCCAACACGTCGTCCTGAGGGGCGTCGGGAGAAACTGTCAGGCCATGAAAGTGCAAATTCGTCATGTCCATGCACGGAGTAATCGCGCAACCCTCCTGCGGTTTTGTAGGAAGATCGTTGACGTACGTAATCTTCAGCTGATCTCCCGGCGACAGGCGCAATGTCGGAGCGTCCGGTTGGCCATCAAAATAGAAGGAATTTTTTCCATCACTTGTGATCCCAGCGTGCAAAGTTAAGGAAAGAGTGTGGTTTTTCGCGCTAAGTTCCGGGGTTCGCCTGCGCATTCCACCGAGGTCAGTTATCGCCAGGATACAGATAGAGGCCAGCGTTACAGCTGCTACGAATCGGATTAAGTGTATTGCTGGCCTCCACACGGGAGAATTGCGAAGTCCCTTTCTTTTTAAGTTCATTGGTATGCCCTTGGTACAGGAAAATTGATTGAAGCTCGCTTGCTAGATTTCAGAACGGAAAGCGTACCGAGAGAATCCACCGGTGGTTGTCCTGGTGGAATTCCGTCACCGCGATCTGCACGCCAGCGCCGATGCCGAAATGGAGTCTCTCCGCGATATCAAAAGGGCCGAAGACGATTCCGGGCGTCAAGAAGACTTGTTTTTTTCCATCCAGAGCGCCGCCCGACCAAAACTCAGAGTTCTGCTCGAGCATTGGCCAAATCCTTCTCTTGAATTTGTAGTTGATCGCGGTATTGAAAATGATGGCCTGGCCGAGAATGTCGGCGCCGCTGACCGGAAGGTTGGCGCCAATTGTGGTTTGGATGTCCCAGTGGCCGATGCCCTTGGCAGCTGCAAGAGTCGGCGAAAGGATTGTGTGACCGACGCCATTCGGCGGAGTTCCCGTTGGCAGCGTGCCACCAAAGAAGAATCCGACGAAATAGTCACCGCGGCCTTCCGTCGCGGAAAACGCTCGAAACTTCACCTGGAACGAAAGATCTCCAAATCCATCTACCACGGGGGCTTCATGCACCAAATAGTTAGGCGGGAAGATGCCGACTTCCAAGCGGCTTGCAGGAATAATTTCAAGGCCTCTCGATGCGCCGTAATTAGCGGTCACTGTTCCACCGGGATCTTGCTGCCAGGACATGTCGTAGCGGAATTGTTGAACCAATAAGACGTGGGTTGTAACGATTGGCGAAATAAAATGGGGCTGGCTCGCTCGGACCTGGTCGACTTTACGCATCCATGCGCGCACCCAATCGTGATCGCTACTGTTGGTGGCCTGGACCGTGGGGTTCGCTGTAGTTGTACCGTCGTCCAGTCGCGAGGCATTTTGATTTTGGCTGGAGGGCGCAGAAGTAAGATTTGAATCGCCGGGACCTGCGTTGCAGGGCTGCCTTGGTTCTTGGGCCGCCACAATGCAAGGGAATGTGAGAAGCAGGATCACTATCGCAACAGGGTTTCGCTCGACCGGGAATGTGTTTGGCCCAGTTAGCTTTTCTGTGAGCGGCATGAGCGTTGTCCTCCCGCAATGCTAAAAGTGGGTTCTTCGTTCATTTCAGGCTGCGGGGCCGGTCCGCAGCCATACGCACACGAATGTCCTTATTCCACCTTGTTCCAGGTTGAATCGGGGTCATAGGCGGACATTGCTTCTGCAATCTTTGTTGTGTCGGGACCAAGATCCTTCTCGTAAATGGTCCCTGACTTGCTGACAATGAAAGTCATCACGCCCGAAGAGTGGTACTCCGCTGGATAGGCGACGAAGGCGAATCCCGCTGTCATCTTTCCGTCAACTACGTAATTCTTGGCTCCGCCCGGTGCGTGAGATCCTTGCCTAGTGAGGATTCGGAAAAAATAGCCATCGAATGGACCGTGATCACCACCTTGATTCAGGTCTTTTCCGAACGGACTGTCGGCCTCGTGGTAAGCGCCTTCCCCGTAAAGGCCGTCGTGCTGGCCTTGATCGCTTACCAGTCTCTGCGCGAACTGCTTGGGGGTGTTAGTTGGCGTGCGGGCAAAGTATTGCTTTTCCGCTTCGACCAAATCGGCGCACGCATCGATGGCGGCAATTTCATTTTTGCCGATGCGCCGGAATATAATCTCGTCTTTGCCTGCGGCCGTGTCGAAATACCACGAGCCGTGATTGTTCACGAGAGGAATCGGAAGCGGCCAGTTTTCGGCCCCGACAACTAGGGTTACCGTGCCGTTCGGCTCCTTCACGAACCGATGCATCTCCTGGTATTTGACGACGAAGCGAGCGCGAGCATCCATATCCTCTTCTGGGTCCCCGGACGACACGACGTCCTCGCCCGCCGGTCCGAGGATATTCATTAGGGCCTGGTCGTTATCCGATTGAGTTGCCGCAAAGAAGGCGTAACCCGCCTGCTCGGCGGAGGCAAAGGTCCGCTGCCCCGGCTGCTGGGCGAACACCGGCACCCACGAAGCCTCCAAGAGAATTGCGAATAAAACGGGCGCAGCGAATCGAACAAAGGTCCTCCACCCAGGTTGAACTAAAATTGAAATCCTATGCTGCATGGTATTTTCTCCATTCCTGAATTTTTGACGTCTTTCAAACTCGGTTAATGCGATTACCTATGTCCTCCACCACCTCCGTGACCACCACCTCCTCCGTGGAAGCCGCCACCGCCGTGAAAGCCTCCCCCAGCTTGGAAACCGCCGCCACCATGTGATCCACCGGCAAAGCTCGACTGCCCGCGGGAAGAAAAGCCTCGGGCATTTCCTCCGTGATCAAATCCACTGAACGCGCCGGAGTGCGTTCCTGACTGAGCGTGAGAAGGCGAAGATCCGTGGAATCCTGGATTTCCGCCTCCAGGTCCTCCATGAAACCCGTTGCCGTGGTTGAAGCCGCCATGGTTGAAGTCGCCATGGTTGAAGCCGCCGTGGTTGAAATCACGGCCGTGTGAGACGAAATCGTGGTGGTCAAACCTCGCCTCGTGGCCATGCCAATCATAATCCCAGTGATGAAAGCCCCACCCAAACCCTCCGAAGAAACCGATTCCAAATCCAGCGCCGAAGAAGATTGAGGGGCCACCATAAAAGACTCCGGCCACCGGGACCCAGCCAGGGTACGCAACGATAGGAGCTCCATACACGAGCCACGGATCATAGGCAGGCACGTAAACGACATCAGGATTAGCCGGTTCAATCACGATCGTGTTGCCTTGAGTCGTTACCTTTTCCTGTTCGTTGCTATTCAACTTGCCGGCCTTCTGTGCCTCCTTGCGCATTGCTTGGACAGCATCCGTCACAGCTTGCGGCTGATTGGTGTATGCGTCGCCAAGCGATGAAGTCCAGGAGAGGTTCTTGTCCATGTTTTCGAGGACCGAGGGAAATTGTGTGAGGGCTTTTACGCTCGGATCCCAGGGTTGTTTGTCGACTTCTGCGGCCAACTCTTTGCCCTTCAGGTTGGAATGACTTTGCATCCAGCGTTCCGCCTCGACAACCTCGGTCGGATAAGTGGAAGCGGCGAGAACTTGAGCGACCAAAGCGTCCGGGTACAGCGCGATGGGAGCGACGAGTTGCTGCAACTCTTGCGGGGACTCCTGCGGGGCCGGGGTTGCGGACTGGTCGTTGGATTGACCTGCGGGACCGTAAGAGCCGGCTTGCACAGTTAGCTGCACAAATAAACAGCAGAGAAGCACTATTAAAAAATGCTTGGACCATTTAATGTTCATGGCAATATCTCCATCTTTAATACCAAATCGAGATGGTCGGTTTTGACCTGCCGTGCCGACGACTCGCCTGCAAACAGAAACATCATTTCTATCAATACGAATTTTGCTTTTTGCTGCTTCATAAATTCTCCGTTTCTAAATTCCTAGGCAGAGCTCCTGGGGCGCGAGAGCCGCCAACTCGCGCCCAGATAGTTGCTGGTTCACCGGGCCGCTAGTCTCCCTGTTATGCACCACGGTGTATCGGCACGTGTATCTGCGCTTCCCTGGCCGCTTGACTGAGCCTCTTTTCGTCGTTGGACTCCACGACATCGTTGCCGCTTGGGTTGCCTTCTTCAAACAACTTCGCAAGGAAGTAGCGGTTCCCGTATTTGTTGAAGATCAATTCGCTCTTGGCCGGCGCGGAACTGGCTTCTGTTTCGTGGACCTCGAACAGCGCGGAAGTAGAGTGGTCTGCACTGGTGATTTCCATGAATGAAAGATCGGACATGTCCAGTGTTCGGATGGAGTATTTGCCAGGCGGAAGTTCGGTGTTTCCCACATGGAACTGGAATGGGACATTAACTTCAAGAGTATGGATGATCTGTGCGTGCGCCTTGCTCGGATAAATGATTAGTGCGAATACCGACGCGATGAACAATGACAGAAATTGGCGCCGTCTTGTCGCTTGATGGTTTGCGCAAGCCTTGTCGATGTTTTGAATGAACATGATGACGTCTCCTTACTTATGTCGCCAAAAGAAGCTTTGTTGCGTCGAGCGACGCTAACTGGGAATAAGCAACACAGCTGCCAAACTTGTTGTGTTTGTATGTGACAGAAAGTAGAGGCCGGCTACAGGCGGTAGCGCAGTAGGGCTGGCAACTCGCGGACACCATGTCCCTAGGGCGACAGCCTGAGCGAGTTGATTATTTTGATTGTGTATCGAATGGCTTCGCGCCGACGATGATTGGTTCTCTCGCGGAGCGTCTCAAGCGGCAAGTTTACTTATGGGAGTGGAACGACAATCGGTCCATCCTCACCATCCTCACCGTGTCGTTCGATTGCGCGGAATCTGTCCGGGGCGACTGCAGGCGTTTTACAAAGCAAGCTGACCGTCGTTCGCGTTTAGTCTATTTCAAAGTCGACGTACTGCAACTTTTCGTCTCGCTCAATCTGCAAAACCACTGGATCACCGGAGTTGAGCCCACGCACGGCTGTTCTCAGCTGTTCGACCGAGTCCATAGGAGTCGTGTTTAGGGAACGGATGATGTCGCCGGCTTGAAGCTTGGTTTTTAGGGCATTGGGTCCCGATGTTTTTGCAACCACAACGACGCCGGTTGAGGAACGGACATTGCCAATCACAGATTCGAAATTGTGTTCGAGATCGGTGACGAAGATTCCCAACCGGGCGATCTTATTGCTGGGAGTGGCAAGCGATGAGAGTTCTTCCACCTGATCGTAGTGTTGCAGGGCGGGGATCTCGAGCGAGATCCTGGATGAACCTCGCAGCACGCTTAGGGTGACAACTTCATCGGGAGGATGCTGGTAAAGAGCTGCGCTAAGACCCGGCAACCCCGTGATTGGCCTGCCGTCCACCGTCAGAACTATGTCCTTCACTTTTAATCCTGCTGCATCCGCCGGGCCATCCGGAGTGACGTCAGCAATGACCACACCCCAATCCTGCTTCAATCCCAAGCCAGCGGCGAGCGTTGGAGTGATCGTCTGCGCGTTCGCCTGTATCTCGGTTCGGTGTACGTGTCCGAATCGTTTCAGCTCCTCGGTTACAAATTGGACAGTGCTGGCCGGTATGGCAAACCCCAATCCCTCGCTGCCGCCGCCTTTCGTCATAATAAAAGTATTCAACCCCACGACGTAGCCATCGAGATCCACGAGCGGGCCGCCACTGTTGCCGGAATTTATCGGTGCGTCCGTTTGAACGTACACCATAGGACTCTCAGGATCCGGCTGCCGCCACACCGAGCTGACGACGCCCATCGTTACGGAAGTCTGCAAACCCTCTGGACTGCCGATCGCGAATACTAACTCTCCTGGCCGCGTGGGCCGATTGACTCCCAATGGCAGTGTGGGCAAATAGTTCGCCTCCACTTTAAGCAACGCTAAATCGGTTTCACGATCCACACCCACGAGTTTGGCAACCAGAATTTCCGCCTTTCCTGCTGGTGTAGTGTCGAACGCCGAATCTCCAGCTGGAGTAGGAAGGACCACGCGAATGCGATCTGCCCGCTCTACGACGTGGGCATTCGTTACGATGTATCCTTGTTGATCGAGTATCACGCCCGAAGCGATGGCGTGCTCCTCAGCAAGTACTGTTAGTCCCTCGCTGTCTTCACTGCCCTTTTTGTGCGCCGGCCCAAAACCGCTAACCTGAATTTGAACCACGGCGCGGGAAACTTTAGATGTTAATGTGACCAAAGAGCCGTCTAATTGCCGGAGTAGGTCCAAAGAATGTGATTGCGATACCGCGACTTCGGAAGGCAGCTTTCGAGGCGATGGCTTAGTTTTATCTTCCTGAGCGGTCGCACCAGGTACAAGGAACAGAGCTGTCGCCAGTACAAGGATAATAATGTGCCCGCATAAGTGTTTCATACCCAATACCTCTTTTTTCATAAGGCTCCGAGCGTTTTGGCCTTAGTCGAATCTTAAACCCTGGCGCGTCGGGTCTGATTGAACATATGCATTTGATTTGCCAAAGATTGAATTGGTCCGAG
>Ga0210400_10001265_pt1 | contig 25326 bp, 21 predicted proteins | sample IncBWH26MmetaG_FD_155456 | JGI IMG/M metagenome (GOLD analysis project Ga0210400, IMG submission 155456) | Forest soil microbial communities from Barre Woods Harvard Forest LTER site, Petersham, Massachusetts, United States - Inc-BW-H-26-M | ecosystem: Environmental > Terrestrial > Soil >...
ACACATGATGTTTAACGGCGCGAAGAAATACGGGCCAAGTGAGCTCGATAAAGTGATGGAGGGGAACGGAGGTTCGAACAACGCTTACACCACGCAGAACGTCACCGTCTACCAGGACTGGTTTCCACATTCGACGCTGCCCTTAATTTTTGACATCGAGGCCGATCGCATCCGGGATTTAAACTTCGATCCGCAAAAAATCGAATCGGAACGCGGCGTGGTGGCCAGCGAGCGGCGGCTTAGCGTCGATAACAGCAACAACGGGCTGCTCGACGAGCAGCTATGGGCGACGGCGTTTCTGGCGCATCCATACCAGTGGCCGGTGGTGGGATGGATGAGCGACATCGAGCACTGGACGATCGCGGACCTGAAACACCATTTTGAAATGGGCTATTCCCCGAGCAATGCCACGATGGTGGTGGTTGGAGACGTCACACCCGAGGAAATCTTTCAGCTATGCGAAAAATTCATCGAGCCCATTCCCTCGCACGCTCCACCCCCGCCGGTCACGACGGTCGAACCCGAGCAATTGGGCGAGCGGCGGCTGGTGGTTCACAAGCCGGCAGAGCTTCCCTTACTGAGCATTGCGTACCACATTCCGCGAACGAATAGTCCGGATTTTTACGCGCTGAATGTTTTGCGAACAGTGCTTTTCCAAGGAGAGAGTTCGCGAATGTACCAGCGGCTGGTGGACAAGGACCAGATCGCGCTAGGGGTCGAGAGCCAGGTCGAGAACGCCTTCGACCCGACGCTGCTCGAAATCAACGCGCAGCCAAAACAGGGAGTGGATCCGCAGGCGTGCGAGAAAGCCATCTACGAAGAGCTGGACCGGGTGAAAAATACGGGCATCGTGGATCGGGAACTGGAGAAGGCCAAGAACATCCGGCTGGTGGAGTTTTACCGGCAGATGCGTACGATCAGCGGGCGGGCAAACACGATTGGAACCTACGAAGTTTTCTTCGGTGACTTCAACCGGCTGTTCGAAGCGGCGAAGAACTACGGCGGCGTGACGAAGGAGGATGTGCAGCGCGTGGCGAAAACGTATTTCGGAGCAAACAATCGCACCGTGGCGACATTGCTTCCGGAAAATGAGGAGAAGGCAAAACAATGAAATTCAGGAATGCTGTTCGTCTCCTCGCTCTGGCGACTTTCAGCCTGATGATTTGTTCGGCCGCATCCGCGCAGTCGCTTCGCCTTCCTCCCCACGAAAAAGTTGTTTTCAAGAACGGCTTGACCGTGCTGCTGATGGAAAAACATGGCGTGCCGATGGTGAGTTTTTCGGCGATCGTGAAAACAGGATCGGCCGCGGACCCTGCGGGGCAGGAAGGGCTCGCCTCGGTAACGGCGGAATTGCTCCGCAAAGGTACAAAAACCCGCACTGCGCAGCAGTTCGCCGCGGACCTGGATTTTATCGGCGGAGCATTTGATGCCGGCGCGGGCCCGGACTTCACGACGATTTCCGCGGAGTTTTTGACCAAAGACCTTGCGCGCGGGCTGGATCTTTTTGCTGACGCTGTGTTGCGGCCGACGTTTCCACAGGAAGAAGCCGATAAGCTGCTGGCGCAAGGCATCGACGGAGTGAAGGCGGCAAAGGACGACCCGGAGTCCGTCCTGTTTTCGTATTACGACGGCTATCTGCTGAGCGGGCATCCCTACGGGCGGCCCGGCGGTGGCGATGAGCTTTCTCTGAAAAATATCAAACGTGAAGCAATCGCGAAGTTCTACGAAACACACTATGCGCCGGGAAATACGATCCTTGCGGTTGCCGGGGAGTTCAACGCCGCCGAGATGCGCAAGAAATTGGAAGAAGTGCTTGGGGTGTGGCTGGCGAAGCCTGTGCCTGCCGTGCCTATTTCCTCTGCCGCGCCGGCGAAGGGAAAGCGGCTTTTGCTGATCGACAAGCCGGACGCTACGCAGACATATTTCGCAATCGGAAATGTTGGGACGGCCGTGACCGAACCAGACCGCGTGGCGATCCGCGTGGTGAATACGCTGTTCGGCGGGCGGTTTACATCCATGCTGAACGAGGCGTTGCGCGTCGAATCCGGACTGAGCTACGGGGCAGGATCGTTTTTCGATTCGCGGAAGACGCCGGGACCATTCGCCATGTACAGTTTCACAAAAAATGAATCGACCGTTCAGGCGCTCGATTTGGCCCTTCAGACGCTCGAGAAATTGCACAAGGAAGGCGTGACGGAAGAGCAACTGAAATCGGCGAAAAGCTACCTGAAGGGCCAATTTCCGCCGACGATCGAGACTTCCGGGCAATTGGCGAGGCGCATCGCGGCAAGCGAATTTTATGGGCTCGACGACAACGAAGTAAATCAATTGGAAGCCCGGATCGATGCGGTGACTCCCGAAATAGCACGGCAGGTGATCCAGAAACATTTTCCGAAGGAGAATCTTGTGTTCGTTGTGATCGGCAAAGCTTCCACGATCGGGCCAGTGGTGCAAAAATACGCGGGAAAAGAGGATTCCCGGGCGATCAGCGAACCGGGCTTCTGGCCCCCACCGGACACAAATGTCGCTCGGAAATAATGGGCTGAGCGGCCGCTCTTTTCTTCTGGCAAATTCGATGGTCACATTTTTTGGAGGCAACATGCGGCTCCGTATCGTGACGCTACTCGCGGTGTTTTTTTTCTTTGCAGCCTTAGTCCAGGCGGCGGACGAAACGCCGCTGCTCGCGCAGTCGCCCACGCTTGGACGCACAGACGTTGTTTTCGCCTACGGCGGATATTTGTGGAGCGTGCCGCGCCAGGGAGGGGAGGCGCGGCAATTGACGACCGGGGGGCACGAGGCCGGACCGTATTTCTCTCCTGACGGGAATTGGATCGCATTTACCGGCGAATATGATGGAAACGTCGATGCGTTCGTGATGCCCGCGCAGGGCGGCGAGCCGAAGCGCCTGACGTGGCATCCGGGAGCTGATGTGGTCGTGGGCTGGACGCCGGATAGCAAGAAGGTGCTCTTCAATTCACCGCGTGAGGCTTACGCGGATTTCGACCGTCTCTATACGATTCCGGTTGAGGGCGGAGTGCCGGAGGCGCTGCCGATGTGGCGCGGAGAAACGGGTTCGTTTTCACCTGATGGAACACGGTTTGCTTACGTTCCGAATCAAAAATGGCAAACCTCATGGAAACGATATCACGGCGGACAAACTACGCCGATTTATATCGTGCGGCTGAGCGACCTGGCATTGGAAAAATTGCCGCGCGAAAATTCGAACGATGCGAATCCAGTCTGGGCGGGCGATACGATTTATTTTCTGTCGGATCGCAATGGACCGGTCACCCTCTTTGCCTACGATACGAAATCAAAGGCTGTGAAGCAGGTGTTGGCCAACAACGGTCTCGATCTGAAATCTGTCTCGGCAGGGCCCGACGCGCTGGTATATGAGCAGTTCGGAGGCATTTACCTGTTCGAACCAGCAAGCGGCAAATCCAGAAAACTAAATATCCAGATTGCAGGGGATTTGCCGGCGACGCGGCCGCACTATGTGAAAGTCGCGGACAAAATCCAGAACGCCAGAATTTCGCCCACCGGCGCGCGTGCGGTATTTGAAGCGCGAGGGGAAATTCTGACTGTTCCCGCCGAGAAAGGTGAAATGCGCAACTTGACGCGCACGACCGCGGTCGCGGAGCGCGATCCGGCGTGGTCGCCCGATGGCAAATGGATCGCGTACTTCTCGGATGAAAGCGGCGAGTATGCGCTGCACTTAAGAGAACAATCGGGGCTGGGCACGGTGAAGAAAATCGCTCTGGGCAATCCGCCGTCGTTTTTTTATGAACCGAAGTGGTCGCCGGACAGCAAGAAGATCGCTTACCGGGACAAACGGATGAATCTCTGGTACGTGGACGTGGAGAAAGGCGCGCCGGTGAAGGTGGACGCGGATCGATTCGATACCCCGTTCCAGGCGATGGATCATTCCTGGTCGCCGGACAGCAAATGGCTGTGCTACGCGAAATTCCAGCCAAATCACCTGCATAGCGTGTTTATTTATTCCCTTGAGACGGGAAAGAGCTCGGAAATCACCGACGGGCTCAGCGACGCGCGTTACCCAGTGTTCGATGCGAACGGAAAGACGCTTTATTTTGCGGCCAGCACGAACCTGGGATTGTCAGCGGCGTGGCTCGATCTTTCGAGTGCGCAGCATCCAATCGCGCGCAGCGTGTACGCCGCGGTTCTGAAGAAAGGCGATCCCTCGCCGGCACAACCAGAAAGCGACGAAGAGAAAGTTGCGGGAGAAAAAGCTGCTGAAAAAGGGGGCGAGACAGCAAAAGCAAAGGACGCCCAAAAGCCCGACAAGACCAAGGAAGCCGAGAAAGGCAAGGAAGGCAAGGAAGGAGAAAAGAAGGAAGAACCGGTCACCGTCACGATCGATCTCGATCAGATCGGGCAGCGGATCGTGGCCATGCCGATCAAGGCGGCGAATTATTCGGGGCTGCTGCCGGGAAAAACGGGAATTCTATTTTTGGTGGAACAGCCCTCGGTTCCTCCTCTCGACGGACCGACGCCCCTGAGCGTTTCGAAGTTTGATCTGAGCACGCGAAAGACGGAGCCATTCGTCGCAGACGTGAGTGTTTTCGATGTGTCCGCAAACGGCGAAAAAGCGTTGTACCGGCAGGGCCCCCCTCGTGGACCTGATTCCGGCTCGGGGGCCCCCACAACCTGGTTCATCGTTCCAACCGCGGCAGCTCCAAAGCCCGGCGATGGCGCGCTGAAACTCGATGGCATGGAAGTGCATGTCGATCCACGCGCCGAATGGAACCAGATGTACCACGAAGTCTGGCGCATCGAGCGTGATTTTCTCTACGATCCGAATCATCACGGTCTGAGCCTCGATGCCGCGGAGAAAAAATACGCACTGTACTTGAAAGCCGCGGGTGGACGGACGGACGTGAATTATTTGTTTGACGAAATGCTGGGCGAGATCACCATCGGCCACATGTTTATCGGCGGCGGAGATGTTCCTGAGTCGAAAAAGGTAAAAGGGGGACTGCTGGGAGCGGACTATAAAGTGGAAAACGGCCGGTACCGTTTCGCGCGGATCTACAATGGAGAAAACTGGAATCCGGAATTGCGCGCGCCGCTGACGCAGCCGGGCGTGGACGTTAAGGTTGGCGAGTATCTTCTGGAGGTTAACGGACTGGAAGTGCGCACGCCCGCGGATGTTCACAGTTTCTTTGAAAACACGGCGGGCACGCAGGTGAAAATAAGAGTGGGGCCGAACTCCGACGGAAAAGATGCAAGGGAAGTAACTGTCGTGCCACTCCCGGACGATTTTCCACTGCGGAATCATGCCTGGGAAGAAGACAACCGGAGAAAAGTCGACGAACTGAGCGGCGGTAAAGTTGCTTACGTTCATGTTCCGGACACGGCTACCGGCGGGTACACGAATTTCAATCGCTACTATTTCGCGCAGGTCGGGAAGCTGGCCGCGGTCATCGACGAGCGCTACAACCACGGCGGCGCGATCGCGGATTTCATCATCGATTCACTGGAGAGGCCGCTCCGCAACTGCGCGATCGCCCGCGAGGGAGACGCGTTTTGCTCGCCGCTGGGGCAGATCTACGGCCCGAAGACGATGATCATCAACGAAATGTCCGGCTCGGGCGGCGATGCGCTGCCGTGGATGTTCAAGCAGGATAAAGTCGGGCCGCTGGTGGGCACGCGGACCTGGGGCGGACTGGTCGGAATTTACAGTTATCCCTCCCTGATGGATGGCGGTTTCGTCACCGCGCCACGCGTTGCGATTTACGGACTGCATGGTGAATGGGAAGTGGAAAACCACGGTATTACGCCCGACATCGAGGTCGAGAATGACCCGGCCTCGGTCGCGGCGGGGCATGATCCGCAATTGGAGAAGGCGGTGGAGGTTACGCTGGAAGCTTTGAAGAAAAATCCCGTGGTGATTCCGGCGCATCCGCCGTATCCCAACTATCACAAGAAATAACCGCCGAGCGTATCGCGGCTCTGCCAGCGGGAATCGTCCCGGCGCGTGTGCTATCGTGGAGCGCGCAAACTCGGATGCCGGAACTTCCCGAAGTCGAAACAATCGCACGCGGATTGCGCCAGAGCATTCTGGGGCGGCGGATTTTGTCCGTGACGCTCGGGAAAACTGATTTCATCGATGATCCGTCAGCGCTGGAACAGCACTTGCCGGGGCGGCGGATTGCGGCGGTGGAACGGTACGGAAAATTCATGCTGCTGAGGCTCGGGCAGCCGGACACAACTGAAAGCTCCTTGTCTAGCGCAGGCGGCGCCGCGAATGGAGATAGTGTCGCGGGCTCGTTGTTGGTCCACCTGGGAATGACCGGTCACATTGCACCTTTTCCCGCCGCGAAACCTCACGAAAAACATACGCATGTTTGTTTTCTGCTCGATGATGGGCGGGAGCTTCGATATACCGATGCCCGGCGGTTTGGGCGGATGGCCTATCTGGAAGGCTCGGCGCTTGAAGAGGAGTTGCAAGAATTCGGCGCCGATCCGCTGGTTGTGAGCGCGGAGGAATTTGTGGCTCAAGTGCGTGGACATCGCGCGAGGATCAAGGCGCTGCTGCTGGATCAGGGAGTGCTGCGCGGCGTGGGGAATATTTACGCCGACGAGAGTTTGTGGAGAGCGAGAATCCATCCCGCGCGGCTGGGTTCGCGGCTAACGAAAAAAGAGGCAGAGAGACTGCATCATGCGCTGCGGGACATTCTGGAAAAAGCGATCGTGCTGCGCGGCTCGTCGATTTCCGATTTTCTTGACGCTGAAGGCGCGCCGGGAGAATATCAGCGGCACCATCGCGCCTACGGTCGCGAAGGGAAGCGGTGTTACCGGTGCGGGACGCTCGTCCGGCGGGCCATCGTGGCGGGGCGGAGCAGTTATTTTTGCCCGCGTTGTCAGTCGCAGCCGCGCGGATTCGCTATGTTGCCATTGCCGCGGCGCGGAAAAGCAAGAAAAGCATGAGAAAGACAACGCGGAGACGCAGAGAGCGCTGAGGATCGCAGAGAGGAAAGGGAAAATCGGAGTGCGAGCGGTTCTGCAAAGGGTGAGCCGGGCACGCGTCGAAGTGGGGGGTCGCGTCACGGGAGAAATTGGAGCGGGGCTTATGATTTTGCTCGCTGTGGGCAAGGAAGATACCGTGGCGGTGGCGGCTACGATGGCAGAGAAGGTGGCCAATCTGCGGATTTTCGAAGACGAGCTGGGGAAAATGAACCGTTCGCTGCTCGAGACCAAAGGAAGCGCGCTGGTAGTGTCGCAGTTCACCTTGTACGGCGCTGCGCGCGGGCAGCGGCGGCCAAGTTTCATTGCCGCGGCCCCGCCGGAAAAGGCGAAAGAGCTGTACGAAGAATTCAACACGGCGCTGCGCGCGCTCGGCGTCAACGTAGCGACGGGGATTTTCCAGGCGATGATGTCCGTGGAGCTGGTGAATGAAGGGCCGGTTACAATCCTCCTCGACTCGGATAAGACATTCTAAGAGCAGCGCTCCTGCGCGCACCGGAAATTGGAGCTGTGCTGCCGTTCTGCGCGAATTGAAGATGCTCGCAAATCCCAAGGTGCGGGCGAAGATGGCGTACTTTGGCGTAAAGGTTCCTAAGGCGTACGGAATCTCCGTGCCGGTGTTGCACAGGCTGGCGCGGCGGATCGGCAGGAGCCACAAACTCGCCGAACAACTCTGGGCTTCGGGAATCCATGAAGCGCGGATTCTCGCGACGCTCATTGGGGACCCGGGAAAAGTTACGTCCGCGCAAATGGAACGATGGGTGCGGGACTTCGATTCTTGGGATGTAGTTGATGCGGCGTGCTGCTACCTGTTTGCGTATGCCGGACCCGCCTGGGAAAAGGTGAACGCATGGAGCCGGCGGAGCGAAGAGTTCCAGAAACGCGCGGCCTTCTCCCTGGCCGCTTACCTGAGTTACAAAGACAAGAAGGCGCCCGATGCGCGATTCGAGCGGTTCTTGCGAGTGATTGAACGGGAAGCGTGGGATGAGCGAAATTTTGTGCGCAAGGCTGTGAATTGGGCGCTGCGGAATATCGGAAAGAGAAATTTACGGTTGAACAGGGCGGCGATCCGCGCAGCGGAGAAAATCCGGCAGCAGGACTCGCGGTCCGCGCGCTGGATTGCGGCGGATGCGTTGCGCGAATTGAAGAGTAAAGCTGTGCAAGCCAGGCTGCGGCGAAAGGCGGCGTAAGGGAATGGCGCAGGCGATGAGACAGACGGAGTTGAAAATTCGACGCGCGAAGCAGAGCGATGCGGAGCAAGTCGGCATGTTGAGTGGGCAGCTGGGCTATCCGGCGACATCCGCGCAGATCCTGCGGAGATGGAAAGGATTGAAACCCGCAGCGGAGCACGCCGTGTTTGTCGCGGATCTCCCGGGGACTGGAATCGTGGGATGGTTACACGTCAGTGTGGCGCACGTGCTTGAGAGCGCCACACGCGCGGAGGTCAACGGACTGATTGTCGCGGATGGACAGAGAAGCCTCGGAGCCGGCGCACTGCTGCTGGATGCCGCGGAAAAATGGTCGCGACAACGCGGATGCACGGCCATGAATGTGCGCTCGAACGTAATCCGGGAGCGTGCGCACAAATTCTACGAGCGCCAGGGTTACGAGCATTACAAAACACAGAAAGCTTTCCGCAAGCCCCTCTAGAACCTATCTGGTTCTGTTGAAATCCTGGCAAACGGATGAAATTCGAGGTCGCCTGTAATCGAGCGTGTCGCACCTACGGCGCTCGAGATTGCGGATTCGCTGACCCCGCCCTCACGGGCGGGGCTAACTTGTGGCGCGCCTCCGGCGCTTGTTAGGTGAGCACCAGTGATTCTTATACAGCGTGGCGGTTTCCAGTAGGATGTCAACATGGCCAGATGAGTTCTAGTCTCGAATTCTCACTGCGAAATCCTGCGGGCGCCAGCAACTTATCAAGAGCCCCGCCAACTTCCGAGAGTAGTTGCGAGGAACCACACGTCCGCGCGAGTGGCACAGTATATCGCATTACGATATACTATGTTTGTGGCGGCAGAGATCACCACCGCGGAATACCGCGCCCTGGCGGAGTTGCGCTACCGGATCCGGCATTTTATCCGTGAGGGCGACGCCGTGGCGCGCGCGGCCGGCCTGGAACCGCAGCAATATTTGCTCCTGCTGGCCATTCGGGGGCTTCCGGAAAACGAAGAAGCCACGATCCGGGCGCTGGCGGAGCGTCTGGCGCTGAAACACCACAGCGTGGTTGAACTGATCGACCGGCTCGAGATGCACGGATACGTGCGGCGCACCCGGGGCCGGGAGGACCGGCGGCGCGTGCTAGTGACGCTCCTGCCCCGAGGAGAGCGAATGCTGGAGCAAGTGGCGCAGCACCGGATTGGCGAACTGCGTTCCACAGGGCATGAGCTTGTGCGCGCCATCGATCAACTGCTGGAAAACGCCCGCCCCTCGCGACGGCGGAAACAGGCGGGGGATCCTTCACGGAAAGGGTGGGTTCCCTATCGGAAGTCTGGTTAACAATAACACCCCCTCCCCCCTATGTTTTTTGTAAGTGTTGCTGATAAAGGACTTAGTATCGTTGTAAGTGGTTTAGAATCAACAGTTGCGGGGGGCTGCGTAAGTGTTGATTCTGAAGAGGTTAGTAAAGAAGGTGTACCCTCCCCGAAGAGCGGGGCAGGCGCTGAACGGTTGCTAAGGATGGGTCGCACGAGCGTATCACTTTTTGCGTCCCCGCTTGACTTGTTCGGTTACCGCGTTTACCAGGACCCAGAAGACGCGTCTAGGAGAAAGTTCGACAACATCAATTCTCATTCCTTTCACGGGCCTCAGTTGCTTGACAGGCTTACTCCCTACGGAGCACCTTGGGGATTGCGCCATGGAACTTGGTAACATCCGCCAACTCTATGACTACAACCGTTGGGCTAGCCGGCGCATTCTGACAGTCGCCAGCACGTTGGCCAGCGATGATTTTATCCGCCCTATGGGCAACAGCTTTTCGTCAATCCGTGACACTCTCGCTCACATTCTGAGCGCAGAGTGGATCTGGATGGAACGCTGGCAGGGACGCTCACCGAGAGCTTTGCTCGAAGCCGTGACCTTTCCCACGGTGCAGTCGTTGGAATCGAGATGGGAGACAGTAGAGCATGATCAGATGCAGTTTATCGAGGCACTCACGCCACAGCGCCTAGGCGAAGAGCTGGCTTACATCAACCAGAAAGGGCAACGCTATTCATATCCGCTCTGGCAGCAGCTGGTCCACGTAGTCAACCATTCCAGCTACCATCGGGGCCAGGTAATCACTCTGCTGCGCCAACTCGGGGCAGAAGCCGTGAGCACGGATTTCCTAGCGTATTTCGACGAGGGGCTAAAATCTCGACAGTGAAACCGTCGGATATTTCCAGGCAGATGAATTTTGGTTCCAGTATGAACTTCTCCGGTTACCGCGTTAATCGGGACCTCTCCGAACCAATTCTTGACTGGCCCGCATCAAACTTCACTTTCCGAGTTTAGGTTTTCTCCAACCCATTTTGCATCATCGAGCGCTCGCCGAGCATCTTCAAGACGCGAAGCCGGAACTCGAATCTCGACATAACGCCCTTGATGCGCCAGAAATCGCTCGGACAAGTAGACTGGGATGCCCCTGCTGGTGAGAACGCCTGGAATAATGGATTCATCGACGCCGAAAGGCAGGGTCATGAAAATTATGAGTTCTTCCGGGTTAGACATCACCTTACCTCATTTGGGGCTGCAGAGTTCCGCTCATTTAGAAAGGCTCATTGGTCTAGCTAGTCCGCGGCGATAATTTGCTCGCTATATATTCGGTAAGCCAGAAGCTGGCCTATCAGGAGTCCGACAGCGAAACAGACTTGCACCCCTACCATCCAGAACCCAACTGAATTGACAGATGGGCGACGTGCCGCGCCACCGATTGCGCCTGCTCCCAAGACGCATGTTGAAATAAACAGCGACTGCAAAGGGTCGTGCCACCAATTCAAAGGGTTTCTGCTAAGTGAGGGGCGTCGAAGTTTTTCATGATTCCAGCGCTTCATCGAGTAGTAAACGCACCAGAGTGCGAACAATGGTGTGACCACAAGAATTATGCCGCAGGAAATGGCGTCGGGATTCATGTGTAGCAACCGTTCAGGTGCTGTGGAGTCGAAACCTTCTCGTAGAGCGAGCGCGACCAATACAATATTTACTACGTACCAGACGTATTTCATATTTGTGCCGCAGTTACACCGAGCGTTTCACTGCTTTTCTTTTATCTTACGGCACAGCAGAAAGAAGTTCGCGGTATGTGGTTTTCTGGCGCGAGAGAGTCAACTCCCGGTAAGTCGCGTAACCGGACATTTGACGTACTAGCTCTCCACTTCTCCGGCTACGGCGTTTACCAGGACTTATGACCGTTTCTGTCCTACGGACTACTGGCGATGACCTTCGTTTTCCCTTCTTTGGGAATCTTGTACTTCTGAAAGCGAAGTTTCGTCGGACCCTTCACCAGTTTTGGAACAATCTCCTGAGCGGTCGTTCTTATGTGTGACCGCAGAGCGATCAACGGAGCGATTGGCAGACATAGAGATTTCCAAGTAGGAATTTTGGTTAGGAAATTCTCGCGAGGAGCGAGGCAGACTACCAAGCAAAGATAGTCTATCAGAGTAGTAACCGTGTTGTCAATAAGAAAAAGATCTGCGTGTGAGTCAGTTTCCGGTAACTGCTGCCAGCTCAACCGGTCGATACAGCACCATCTAATCAGTTGATCCGAGAATACTTCCCCTGGAGAACCGATCTGTTTGGCTGTGCTCGGTCAAAACCTAGCCAGGGTAGCGTTCCGGCTGATCTAACCTAGCGAGCGATCTTAGCTTTTGTTTTCAATACAAGGTAGGTTCGAGCTGAGTGTTGCGCCGACCCATTGAGACCACCGCGTCAATCAGGCGTTGCGGGCCGCCGCCTAGAAGGGACTTACCCGATGGGCTTTTGGGGGGTTTACCTGATGGACGAGGACACTCCTCATAGTGAGTATGTAACCAAACTGATTCGACGGTATCGATGGGAAGAATGCGACTGTCGTTTTTTCCGCTGGTCCATTCGGCACAAACCAAAGGCCGCCCGGCCAACAAGGAGAAGCGGCAATGCCCGAGAGTACAACCTACTTACACCTCGCGAGGCGTCCCCAGATGGACGCGCTCCGAACCCTTATATGGATTGAAGGGCCGCGGTTTCAAGGCTTCGGCTGCTCAGAGTGCGCATGGACGTTCAATCCTTCGGGGCCACCCGCCGGCAACTCGCTCCAAGAAATGAAGAAGTACTACGAGCGAAGGCGCGATAAAGAATTTGCAATCCATATCTGTGCTGAACACACTAAAATTAAGAAAGCAAAAGCCTAAATAATCCCGGCTGCGCCACTGCGCACGAAAAGACTGTGCGTATGAGTCAGTTTCCGGTAACTGCGTCAATCTGGCACAAGCGAACTTACGAGCTCACTCCATGGCCAGGGCTTGGATTTGATTGCCGCTAACTTTCACTTCGATGCCGTAGGGCGGCCGGAGATCGTATCCCCGCACGATGGCGCCACGCACCAGGATGTTTCCAGGCATCTCCTTGAGCTTAAGGGGATCAAAGAGGGTGTGGCTACATGGATTGACGACCATGGGATGTTCCGCGCCGAACCCGTAATCCGATGAAAGCTTCGCGACGTCATCGATGTATTCAAACTGGCACTGATTGAACGGCGCATCCAGAGAAAATGCCCAATAGGATCTGCTTTGGGCTGCAGGCCCGGGCAAGCGAATAATGAGCGCCGGAACATACTTAGACAGGGTCAAACTCCGGAAGAAGAATCTCTTGGAAGACCAGGGCTGCGCTAACTCGCTGATGGTAGCAACTTCGGGATTGGACGGGGTAACGTAAAGTGCCCTCTGCGCTGGCTCGGTCTCCGTACTTTGCGGCTGGGTAGAAGGACCATTGCCCTGCGGGGCGGGCAGCACGTCCGAATCGGATCGCTGCATGCGCCCGATCATTTTGATGGCGAATGATGCGAGCATGGCCGCCAGCACGACGCAGGCGCCGATTTTTGCCAGGCGCTTGGCCGCCGCGGCGAGATCCGGCTTCGTCGTTGGCCCTGCGTAAACGCTGTCTCCCTGCTGCCCGGTTTCTGCTCGAAGATTGCTACCAGCCTCGCCGCCAGAAGGCGGAATCGGCCTGGAGCGAGACGGAGCCGGAGGGGTGGAGCGGGCTTCGACACCGGGAATTTGTGGCATCTCCGTTTTAAAGCTCTTTCCCTCCGCCTCACGAACGGGAGGCCGTGCTGACAGACGGTTGATCGAAGGTACGGCGTTCGCGTTGGCGTCGTTTTCGCCCGGCCGGTAGTGCTTCAAATCCTCCAGCAATTCGCGGCAGTTCTCGTACCGTAGATGCGGGCTCTTGGTCAACGCTTTCAAGATGGTGCTGCTAACGCCCAGCGGAATATTGGGATTCACCTGGCGTGGCGCGACGGGCTCTTCGTTGAGAATTTTGTACAGAATTGTGGCGATGTCCGGGCCGCGAAACGGCTTTTGGCCCGTGGTCATTTCGTACAGCATCACACCGAGGGAAAAAATATCTGTACGGCCATCCACGGCTTTGCCCTTGATCTGCTCTGGCGACATGTAGCCGGGAGTGCCCGTGGCGGAGGTCTGCTGCGAGGCGCCGTATTGCATGATCCTGGCGGTGCCGAAATCAGTGATCTTCACAAAATCGTCGCGGGTTAGCATGATGTTGGCCGGTTTAATATCGCGATGCACGACGCTGTGGTCGTGCGCAAACTGTAGCGCGGAGCAAACTTGCTCCATGATGCCCAGGAGGCGGGGAAGCGAAAATTTCTCGCCCGAATCCAGCATGGATTGCAGGCTTTTGCCGTTCACCAATTCCATGGTGATGTAGTAGACGCCGTCGGATTCGCCAACGTCGTAGATCACCACAATGTTGGGATGTGTCAGGAGCCCCACCGCACGCGCTTCGGTTTGGAAATTCTCGACTAATTGGGCATGGGACATTCCCGTGCCCTCTTCGGAGAGCCGGATAATCTTGACCGCGACGATGCGGCCAATCGATGGGTCCTTGGCGCGGTAGACGACACCCATGCCGCCGCGGCCTAATTCACCGAGGATTTCATACCTGCCGGCTTTGGTAGCTGTGTCCATCATCCTATTCCCAAGGAACAGACGCAAAACGGCTTACTGTGCACCTTCGCGCCGTTCTTCGCGGAGGTCAATGCCCCTCTGAAAGAGTGTTTCCCAGTCGCCACGGGCGGAGCATCCCGTACGCGACCTGTCTCAAACGATGCATTCACGCCGTCGGAAAAGTAACTCTTTCGGAACAGCCGGGGTCAACGGACATCTTCCGCACTCGTTTGCGGGGGAAGATTATTGACACGCGGTCCAAACCCGCCTTGAGGATGCGGGCCGCGCGCGAAATCAACGCAAAGGATCGAAATGTTCTCAGTGGTTGGTTTGACCTTAGATGAAGTTTCGACAGGTTCGCTGCCGCATGTTCATTTAGCCAAGACGCTCGACAACCGGATGACGAAGAGCAATTTTCGACTCGCAGAAATAATCTTGGTCTTTACTACCGTCGAGACGGACACCCAAGGCTTGGTAGCCCGAACTAAATACAGGCAGCAGGGTCAGTTTCTTGTGTTTCTGTACTTCAATGACGCTGCGGTAGAGGCTTGCAAAGAAATTGGCATTCCAATTCGCATTCTGGACCGCATCGATGAATCCGAGCTTCCATCCCGGCGAACTACGGTCCTGCAACGCCCCTATTTGGCTCCCGTGTCGAAGTAACCGGCTCAAAGACCGCGCGAAGTGGATTCCCCGGAACCCTATATCCTCACGCGACAGGAAGCTCGATGGTTACGGCGGCGCCGTTGGGCTGCAAGTTTTGCACGTGAATGTTTCCGTTATGCTCGCGGACCGTGCCGTAGCAGATGCTCAAACCGAGACCGGTTCCTTGGCCGACGGGCCTGGTCGTGTAAAAGGGATCGAACGCGCGGCTGAGGTCGTTGAATCCGGGTCCTGAGTCCGTGAATCGCACCACGACCCTCTCGCCCTCCAAACGGCCTTCCACCCGGATATTCTTTTCTTGCGCGCGTTCCAAGGCGAAAGTGGAATTGCTGAAAAGATTCACGAAGACCTCCTTGAATTGGCCTTCATTCATGGGAACCCGCGGCAGATCGGGCGCGAAATTGACTTCAACGTTGATCTTGGAATTTCGCAATTGGTATTCGCAGAGCATCAAAGACTCGCGCACGACCACGGAAACATCGAGCAGGCGGCGGCCCTCACGCTGCGGCTTGGCGAAAGTGAGCAGATTGTCGATGATGCGCTTCATACGCCGGGCTTCGGCTCCCAGCTTCTCGATCTTTTGGCGGAATGAGCTTTCGGTGGACTGCTCGAGGAGGAGGTCAGAATAGCCCATGACCGCGGTGAGCGGGTTGTTAAGTTCGTGCGCGACTCCGGCAACCAACTGGCCGACTCCCGCCAGTCTTTCCCTTTGTATCAACTGGCTTTGCGCGCGCTGGAGGCGCTCGAGATTGTTTGCCGAATCGAGAAGCAGCCGCGACATTTCTCTAGTCAGCAGCAATTGCCGGAGAAAAACGCAAACACCCAAGAGCAGGATCCCGATCAGCGTGATGGAGATGCGAAACGAGCGCAACTGGCTGGCCTTCGGGTCCAGGAACAGCGCGAAAAAGCCAATCACTGGCAGGGAAAGCACGGCCAGCGCCGCCAGAAATCCGGGCACGCCGGCGCCGCGATCCCTTCCGCTCGGAGCCAGCTCTTCGGAGGGCACATTTCTCGCGCGCACGGCAATGAGAATGAACCAGCAAATGACGGCGTAATTCGGAACGTCGTAATAGCTCCCACTGTAGTATTCATTGCGCTCGATGGCGGAATTCTGCCATTGGTAGGCTAGAAGGTACAGCGAACAGGCAAAGAAAAGATGCCAATAAATTCTGCGCCAGGCTCCTTGTGCGACCAGGGCCATGCCGCCGAGGACCGCGAGCAGCACGGAGAACTCCAAAACGAAGAGCGAGTAGTAATAGGCATTGGTTATGGCTCTGTTCATCAGGATGTATTCGTTGGGGTAGATCAGAAACATGTAAATGTAAATCCACCACAAAAGGAGGATCAGAAAATTCAAGCTGCTCAGATGGAATTTCTGCTCGCGCTGTGTGGAACCCGGCCGCATCGCGGCCGCAGCCATCATCGGAACCGGCTGAAGGAAAAGCGGAATGTCCGCCCAAAATGGATCAGGTGTGGGCCGGCCAATAACAACCTCATAGTAAAACCACGCGGCAAGGTTGGAACCCACCATCGCTGCGCCAGTGGCCAATAGGACCCAGAACCAGCGCGTTCGCCCCTGGTTGCTGAACGCTGCCCAGAGCATCATCGCTACAGCAATCAGCCACAAGACGGTGCCGGAGATATCCGAAAGTGCGGTCAGGCGATAGCTGGGCTTGCCAACAACAGAAACGATCGTGTAGAGGAGCAGGAAACCGCCCACCATCGCGAATTGCCAGTACGCCGTACGCTTCATTTCAGTTTTGAGTCCAATTAAAAGCCTTTAGAAACGCGCGACGCGCGGGCCGCAAGGCGGATTGTGCATAAGTGTTCACCAAGGCTCCACTTCATAAGAAGCTTGGGCCGACCAACTCCGGAGGTTACCAGCTTGGAATTTAAGGGTCCTAGAACGCTGCTTGAAGTTTCCCTCTCTTTGGGATGAGGGACAATAGGCGAGAAGTCCCGCTTGCTGAAACAGCAACGGTTCCCTTTGGCGCCAACTATGCAAATCTTCTAACTTGGCGCTGAGCCATCCGGCGGATCCTCATTTTCAGATTTCTGAAATGCTACGCTGGCGTAAACTATTTCGATGAACGGAGAAGAGAACAAGCCAACAGAAAACAGAGAGCAGGCGGGTAGAAGCTGGTGGCACGTACAAGCGCGGCAGTGGACTGCGCTCGTGCAAGAGCGCGAGGAACAAGTCTTTCTGGCCCTGACGCTGGTCATTGGGGCGCTCGTTGGTGTAACGGTTGTTGCGTTCATCCTGGTCACCGAACGTTTTGGGATGAGACTGTATCCCGCAGGTGGCGCCGCGTGGAGGCGGCTGTTGGTGCCGGTGGCGGGCTCCCTTGGAATGGGCTATCTGCTCTACCGGTATTTCCCGGACGCGCGTGGCAGCGGTGTGCCGCAAACTAAAGCCGCCCTGTACGCCCGCGAGGGCCGAATCACGCTGGGCACGGTGTTTGGGAAGTTTTTTTGCACTTCCGCGACGCTGGCCAGCGGGATTCCTCTGGGACGCGAGGGGCCGGCCGTGCAGGTGGGTGCGGGGATCGCGTCAGTGCTGGGCCGCTGGCTGGGCTTACGTCCGGAAAAAGTGAAGGTGCTCCTCCCTGTGGGAGCGGCAGCGGCCGTTGCCGCGGCGTTCAACACACCGCTGGCGGCGGTGCTCTTTGCGCTGGAGGAAGTAGTTGGGGATTTGCATGCCCCCGTGCTGGGGTCGGTCGTGCTGGCTTCGGCAACTTCCTGGGCGATGCTGCGATTATTGCTGGGAAACAATCCGCTGTTTCATGTCCCGCAGTATCAATTGGTTCATCCCGTGGAGTTTGTGGTGTACGCCATTTTGGGAGTTGCGGGCGGATTGATGTCAGCGGCGTTTGCCAAAATGTTGCTGGGGATGCGCGAGCGATTTCAGCGGCTGCCGCGAAGGACGTTGTGGTTTCAGCCCGTCGCGGGGGGCTTATTGGTGGGAGCAATGGGTTGGTTCGTGCCGCAAGTGCTGGGGGTAGGCTATGCGCACGTTGGTGATGCGCTGAACGGAAGCATGGCGTTGCGATTGATGGCTGTGCTGCTGGTCTTGAAGTTTTTTGCCGTTGTGACCAGCTACGCTTCGGGGAATGCCGGGGGAATTTTTGGGCCAAGCTTGTTTCTCGGCGCCATGCTGGGAGGAATTGTGGGCAACATTGCCCATGGCTTGTTCCCAGGATACGTGGCTTCGCCGGGAGCGTATGCATTGGTGGGAATGGGCGCGGCGTTTGCCGGGATTGTGCGGGCGCCCATGACCTCTGTGGTGATGATTTTCGAGACTACGCGGGACTATGCAGTCATTGTGCCGCTGATGATTTCGAACCTAGTGAGCTTGTTCATCTCTTCGCGGGTGCAGCGCAAGCCCATCTATGAAGAACTGGCACGGCAAGACGGCATTCATTTGCCGACAGCGGAGTCTCGGAACAAGGAAAGACAGCCGTTAGTCGTGCAGGCCATGCGCAACGCCGCGGAAGTCCTTGAAGCGCAGATGAGAGTTGCGTCCGCTCTGGAAAAAATTGAGGCCAGCCGTTTGCCCGCGTGGCCGGTCATGAACGAGCGCGGTGTGGTGGGAGTGGTTAGCCTGAACAAGCTTCAGGAAGTCCTTGCAGCGGGAGGTGGGGACCAAACACTCGATAAACTTGTAGACGAGCGCAATTTTCTCCATGTGCACGCGGACCAGCCGCTATACATGGCATTGGAACGTATGGGGGTGGCGCGAACAGGTGTTCTCCCGGTCGTAAGCCGGGCGGACGTGCACAAGCTCGAAGGTATCCTGCTCCTGCAGGACGTTCTGGCACTATACGGGGTGGGACCGCTCGGTTCGTCCTAACGTCGTTCGGCGTGGCAGCTCAAAAGCCGCCGCCGCCGCCACCTCCGAAGCCGCCACCCGAAAAACCACCGCCGCCACCGCCACCAAATCCTGAGCCGCCGGAACTTCGCGGCGCGGAAGCCAGGACGCTTCCCGCCTGCGACGACATGGTGTTTAGATCATTTGCAAACATCAAGGGATAAAAGTTGGGGCCATAGCCGCCCTGGTACCAACTTGGCGGCTGCGTGTAGATGTTTTGGAATGCTTTGCTCCAGTTTTTTTCGACGCCCAAAGCCATTGCGAAAGGCAAGAACTTTTCGAACATTTCCGGCGTCTTCACCATGCGATTGAACCGGTCGGACTCGACATGAACCAGGAAATCCTCGAAGCCCAAGACTCCTTCGAGAGCGCGAGCGCCTTGCTCGGTGTGAGCAGGCATGAACCAACCGAAGGCGCAAATGATTACGCCGGTGAGAACTCCGCTGACGAAAAACGTGAGCGGGGCCATGCCCATGTCCGCGCCAATCTTGATTCCGCCCATGACCGACAGAACCCCAACGACGAAGCCAATCCCGATGTATGAGGCGCGCACGCTGTCCGGACGGCGGCGATAGTAGCCATGTTCTACCAGCGAATCAAAGATGTTGCTTTTAATTCCCGGCAAGTATTGGAAGAACTGATTGTGAAGATCGGAAAGCGAGACGCTATCCATACCGCTCGCGAAAATGCCGTTCAGGAGCGCGAGTTCATGCGGCTTGAGAGAGGACCATTCCGTTCGTGGTTTTCGGAGGTGGAAAACATAATCCTTGTCGTGAACCAATCCCATGAGGTGATCTTTCTTTTTTTCCTCGATGAGGATGTAGCCGCGGACGGCGAGATCCACAATGCCCGCGGTGATGTCGCGCATGTCGGCAGAGTTGTCGACAAGCGTGCCTGCTTCGCCCGGTGTAAGTTGATCGGGCGGCTCGTATTGCGCGGCAATAGGACGGAGGCGCGGGTCACGGCCACGGGTCCACCACAGATAAAACATTAAGATAAAAGTCGCGAAGGGCAAACCGAGCGGCCAGTTGCTACGGAGGAAAAGGCTGGCTTTGTCCGCAGCCGTGGGTTCGTGAACAAATCCTTTGTCGAAGGCAATTGCGATCGTGAGGCCTTGGTGATAGCCAAGCGGGCTTCGCGTGCGGACGTCCACGCCATTCCCGACCACTTCGGCGTCGGCTTCCTGCGAGCGGGAGCCGTAGCCGCCGGTAAAAAGATTGGCGCGGATATCTGTGGTGCCCGCTGGAAGGACGATATGCGCGCTTGCTTCTTGAATCGGAACGTCCCATTCGTCGCCGGTGACGTTCCAGTAGAGTTCGTCATGATCCTCGAAAAAGCGCAGGGCGTCGGAAACAGTGTATTCGATGGAGATGGAGTGCGTGGAATTGTCGGCGCCGGGGACGTAGATTTTCAGTTTGCGGTAATGGCGCTCGCGGCTTGATTCGAATTTGAGGATGTTGCCGTCCCCATCGGTGATGCGTTTGACGCTGAGAAAGAGCGTGTAATTGAAACCCTGCGGGCTGACATATTCGACAGGAATGGTGCGGTAGAGGCCATGCCAATTGCTGCCGATAAAGCGGGCCTGAATGTTCTCGGTGACATGGATGGAACTGTCGGGAAGGACCGTGATCTCGGCGTCGAATTTTTCAATGCGCAGCTCGCGGGTGGTGAGCGCGGAGGCATTGGAGAACAGCAGGAGCGTGAGAAGGGCGGCGGCGAACGGCCAGCGGAGCAGGTTTACGCGCAGACGCATGGTGTGAGCCACGGCCGTGCTTACGCGGTGGGCGCGTTGAAGCTGACCTTGGGTGCTTCGCGCTCGGCCGGAGCGGACACTTCAAAAAATTCGCGGGTCTTGAAGCCCAGCATCCCGGCGAAGATGTTCGTGGGGAATTGCTGGATCTTGGTGTTGAGATCCCGGACGACGGCGTTGTAGTAGCGGCGAGCGTTTTGCACCGTGTCTTCAATCTGCGTCAGGGAATTTTGCAGTGAAGTGAAGCTTTCGATGGCGCGAAGCTGCGGATACGCTTCGGAAAGAGCGAAAAGGCTTTTCAAAGCTCCCGAGAGCATGTTTTCCGCAGCGGCCTTGTCGGCGGGACCCGTGGCGGACATGGCGCGGTTGCGGGCATTGATGACGGCTTCGAGAGTGCTCTTTTCGTGTCCGGCGTAGCCTTTCACCGTCTCGACAAGATTGGGGATCAGGTCGTAGCGCCGCTTGAGCTGCACGTCAATGTCGGCCCAGGCGTTGTCGCAGGTGACTTTGAGGCGCACCAGGCCGTTGTACATGCTGATGAGAAAAATGATGATTAGAACTAAGGCGCCGAGAATTACCGAGCCAATCATCGGAGAACCTCGCAAAAGCCTTGGATAGTCTTCACACCGGTAGGGCCACTATACGTGGGGCTGAGATGCGTGTAAAGCGGCCTCTGGCGGGCTGTCCTCCGGTGCCTTACATGCCACACGCGTCACAAACATAAGTTCTCGATTACCTCTGGTGTATGGTAGCAAATTGGTTTATGCTGCGCGCGACCCCAGGATTCACTATTTCCCCCTGTGCTTGCCTGGCGGTCACGCGTAACCACGATGCATTTCAAAGCAATCAGCGCCTCGGTCTACGGCATCGACGCTTATCTCGTCGAAGTCGAAGTGGACGTGGGCTCGGCCCGCATGAACGACTTCAACGTCGTGGGGTTGCCGGACAACGCCGTGAAGGAAAGCCGCGAACGGATTAAGGCAGCGCTGCGCAATTGCGGATTCGAGTTTCCCTACGGGCAGGGCGTGACAATCAACCTGGCGCCGGCCGACGTGCGTAAGGAAGGCTCTGCGTTCGATCTCCCCATGGCGCTTGGTCTGGCCGGGTGCATGGGTCAATTTTTCGGGAAGATGCTGGACCGTTGCATGTTCCTCGGAGAACTTTCGCTGGATGGAAGCGTGAGGGCGGTGCGGGGAGCGCTTTCGGCGGCGCTCGCGGCCAAGGAATTTGGACTGCCCGCTCTCGCCGTACCGGAAGCAAATGCGCGCGAAGCGGCGGTGGTGGACGGCGTGAACGTATTCGGGCTGAAATCGCTGCCGCAAGCAGTGGATTTGGTGAATTCGCCCGAATCGTTTTCGCCAGTCCGCGTGGACGCGAAACAAATGCTGTCGGAAGCCGCGCAATACTCGGTGGATTTGCGCGACGTTCAGGGGCAACAGGCGGCGAAGCGCGCATTGGAGGTGGCTTGCGCTGGCGGACACAACATTTTGTTGATCGGGCCGCCCGGAGCGGGAAAGACCATGCTTGCGAAACGCATCCCGACAATCCTGCCCCCCATGTCTCTCGAAGAAGCAATCGAGACGACGCGGATTCACAGCGTGGCGGGAACGCTGGAGGACAGCCGCGGGCTGGTGGGGACACGGCCGTTTCGCTCACCGCACCACACGATCAGTGACGCCGGATTGATCGGCGGCGGCGCCGTGCCCCGGCCTGGTGAAGTTTCACTTGGGCACAATGGGGTGCTGTTCCTGGACGAACTACCGGAATTTCAGCGCAATGTGCTGGAGGTGATGCGCCAGCCACTGGAAGACGGCGCGGTGACGATTGCGCGCGCAGCCGTGTCGGTGACGTTTCCTTCACGGTTCATGCTTGCGGCGGCGATGAATCCCTGCCCGTGCGGCTACTTTGGAGATCCCACGCGGGAATGCCACTGCACACCGCCCATGATCCAGCGGTACGTATCGAAAATTTCAGGACCATTGCTCGATCGCATCGACATTCACATCGAGGTGCCGGCGGTGAAGTACAAGGAATTGCGAGGCCCGTCATCGCCGGAGGATTCTGCCGCCGTTCGGCAGCGGGTGATTGCTGCGAGGGAGCGGCAGCTTGAAAGATATAGCGGCGAAAAGAAGATTTATTCCAATGCGCAGATGATGCCCAAAATGATCCGGAAGTATTGCGCCATCACTGCCGAGGGAGAGAAGCTGCTCGAAAATGCCATTACCAGGTTGGGGCTGTCGGCGCGGGCCCACGACCGCATCTTAAAAGTTGCCAGGACGATTGCGGATCTGGATGCGGCGGCAAGCATCGAGCCACGGCACCTGAGCGAGGCCATTCAGTACCGCACACTAGACCGCAGCTACTGGGCGTAGAAATAATTTCCTATTTCATTTCCCAAGGCGGTTCCCGGGAATCCGAACCAGCAAAGAATTGAAAAGGCCTTGCGTTCAATCGCAATGGCCAAATTGGAAGTTGAATCTCCGGAATGTAAGGGTATTTTGGGGGGAAGGAAAAGTGCCCGCGGAGGCCGAACCACTTCATGGCGCACGAATGGCGAAAAGGAACCTATCATATAAGTGATGCTCAAGATTTGCTTTCTCTCGATGTCATTCACAAATTCTTGGCGCAGAGCTATTGGGCCGAGGGAATTCCCAAGGAGCTTCTAGAGCGAGCCATCGCCAATTCACTTTGCTTCGGGGTGTACGAGGGCGCCCGGCAAGTAGGTTTTGCGCGAGTGATCAGCGACTGCGCCACCTTTGCCTACCTGGCGGACGTCTTTGTGCTGGAGGAACATCGCGGAAAGGGGCTCAGCAAGCGGCTGATGGAGATGATTATGTCTCATCCCCGGTTACAAGGATTGCGGCGCTGGCATCTGGTGACACGCGACGCTCACGGACTCTACCAGCAATATGGTTTTTCGGCCCTCGCTAATCCTGCCCGGCACATGGAGATCTTGAATCTGGAAATCTACAAGGGAGGCTACCCATTCGATTCGTTGCCCGGTAGCAAATAGAACTGGTTTTATTTTCAATCAACAATTTTGGCAATTATGGTGATTTTCCGAAGATGGCTTGGCTCACACCCATCACGCTGACTGGTCGTCACGCTAGCCTGCAGCCGCTCGCGCAAGACCACCACGATGACCTGGTCGAGGCAGTCCAGGACGGCGAACTGTGGACTCTCTGGTTCACCACAGTGCCAAACCCTGACGGCATGCGGGCCGAGATTGATCGCCGTCTCGATTTGCAAGAGCAGGGATCCATGCTGCCGTTTGCTGTGCTCTGCAACTCCACGGGCAAGGCTGTGGGGATGACTACCTACATGAACGTGGATTCCGTTCACCACCGCGTCGAGATCGGCAGCACCTGGTACAGAAAGAGCGTGCAGCGAACTCCCGTTAACACGGAATGCAAGCTACTTTTGCTCACCCATGCCTTTGAGTCGCTGAATTGCATTGCGGTGGAGTTCCGCACTCACTTCTTTAACCACCAGAGCAGGCGCGCGATTAAGCGCCTAGGCGCAAAGCTGGATGGTATCCTGCGCAACCACCAGCGTGCCGCCAACGGCACGCTCCGCGATACCTGCGTCTACAGCATCCTCCCAAGCGAGTGGCCAACGGTGAAAGCCCATCTAAGACAGCTTCTAGGTGCCGGCTTCTAGTCGCGATTCCTTTTGCTTGGAGTATTCATGAAGTGAGGAATGTTGGAAATTTGAGACGGACGGTCAGCGACTACGCCGCGCTTGCCAGCCGCTTCGTTATTTTTGCAGCAGATTTTTTGCACTGCCCGCTCCATTGACTTCCGTTTCTCTGCTGTGTTACCCATACTTGCACCTCCGAAGCAGCTTTTACCGTCCTTGACGGGGCAACGAGTGTCGCCAGAGAGCAAGCATCTCGAGGTTACGTTAGAGACGCACGTCGAAAGCGTAAATATCGCCGAGGAGATGTGTCTCCGCGTCGCCGAAGCGGCCGGATTTCCCGAGGAAGAGTGTTACCGCATCGGAATGTCGGTTCGAGAGGGTGTGATTAACGCCTTTCACTACGGCAATCAGGAACGTCCGGAAAAGAAAATTTATCTCGCCGTCGATCTGACGGATAGCAAAATGATCATTCACGTTGTGGACGAGGGGAAGGGGTTCAGTCTGGTCGACGTGCCGGATCCCCTCGCTGAAGAGAACCTTCTCAGCACCTCGGGGCGCGGAATCTTTCTGATGCGCGCGTTCATGGACGAATTCAAAGTGGTGCCCGGGCGGACGGGCGGGGCGGAAATCATTATGTCAAAGAACTTGCCCGGCCCCGGCAGCACGGCTCCTAACGGGCAGGATAAAAGTGGCGGCGACAGTACGACACCCCGCCGGGAAGCTTGAAAGAAAGCAAGTTATGATCTTACGGGCCACTTATCGCGATGCGGGGGCAGTGACGGTTGTGGACATGAGCGGCCGCATTACGCTGGGGGATGGCAGCGCGCTGCTGCGCAAAACATTGCAGGAATTGCTAGGGCAAAAACGCACCAACATTCTGCTGAATCTCGCCGATGTCGACTATATCGACAGTTCGGGAATCGGCGAACTCGTTAGCGGGTACACGTCCGTGAAGAGCCGCGGTGGAGAGCTGAAATTATTGCACCTCACGAAAAAAGTGCACGACCTGCTTCAGATCACCAAACTTTTTACCGTTTTTGAAGTGCATTCCGACGAACGCGCTGCTTTGCGCAGTTTTGGATAAACCCTAGCCACGCTTTAGCCTAGAATTTGCTATTCAAGAAATAACGACTCGCCTCTGGACGCGCTGGAACTTTTGTGGCAGCATACGCCCGCGTTTGCAAGCGGAGAAGTACCGCGCTAGGAAGCGGCCCTTCCGGTTCGACGCAATTCCATACACAGAGGAGTACCGAAGTTGAGCAAAGAACAAGGTACAGTGA